>UMFS01034616.1_pt1 | contig 81100 bp, 76 predicted proteins | sample 1965071 | NCBI WGS metagenome assembly UMFS01 (sample SAMEA4836052, study PRJEB28245) | human gut metagenome | biome: gut microbiome; material: fecal sample | place: Denmark | collected 2008
TCAACAGCTGGTCGACCATTTGTATGACAATACAAATCTTTAGTTAAATCCCTAATGAATGAAAAATCTATATATTTATCAATTTTCCTTAATAAATGGTCTTGTGGGACTAATTCTTCTAACATTACTACTTCTATTTCACTTTGTGCTTCTTTTCTTTCGTTTATCATTGATAAAACCTCTATGTAACAAATTTATATATTTTAAATTATATTACATATTTGGATAAAAATAAAGACTGCTGACACTTTGTCAACAGTCTGAAGCGGATTATTACTAATCCGCTTTTTCTCATTATTGACCATATTTATAAAATTACTATTATAGGGTAAAAAATACTTTTATTTTGCTATGCCAATATCTTTTCTATAGTATTTCCCTTGGAAGTTAACTAACTCCACTTTTTCATATGCATCTTTTCTTGCTTCTTCTACTGTAGTTCCTAAACCAACAACAGATAATACCCTACCACCGCTAGTTCTTAAAATTTCATCTTGTAGCTGTGCTCCTGCTAAAAATACTTTATCTTTTATAGATTCATCAATGGTAATTTCAAAGCTTTTTTCAAAACTTCCTGGATAGCCACCTGATGCTAAAACCACATTAACACAAGCTCCATCCATCCATTTAACTTCCACTTCATTTAACCTTTGTTCTAGTGCAGCTTCAATAATCTCCACCAAATCACTTTCCATTAAAGATAAAACTGATTGTGTTTCAGGATCTCCCATTCTTACATTATACTCTAAAAGGTAAGTTCCCTTTTTAGTAATCATTAGACCAAAGAAAATTATTCCTTTAAAATCAAAGCCTTCTTCCTTAATACCATTTAAAGTCTTTGTCATGATATTTTCTTCAAAATCCTTCATTACCTCTTCTGTAACGTATGGGTTTGGAGCCACAACTCCCATACCTCCAGTGTTTGGACCATTGTTACCATCAAAAATTTGCTTATGGTCTTTAGCTGAAATAAAAGGTATTATAGTTTTACCATCACAAATTGAAAGTATTGATGCTTCTACACCTTCCAAGAACTCTTCTATAACAACCTTTTGTCCAGCACCTTTAAATATATCAGATACCATAAAATCATCGATGGTATTTAAAGCCATCTCCTTAGTTTCTGCTATAACAACACCTTTACCAGCTGCTAAACCATCAGCTTTGATAACTATTGGGTATTCACAGCTTTCTAAATATGCTTTTGCTTCATTACAGTCAGTAAAAGTACCATACTCGGCAGTTTTAACTCCATACTTTTTCATAAAGTCTTTAGAAAAGCTTTTGCTACCTTCCAGCTGTGCACCATTTTTATCTGGCCCAAAACATTTTAGGCCAGCTTCCTTAAATTTATCTGTAATCCCTTTAGTTAATGGGTCTTCTGGTCCAACAACAGTTAATGCTATATCATTGTTCTTAGCAAAAACAACTAATTCATCTATATCTGTTATATTTATATTTTCACATTTATTTTCTATGGCAGTTCCACCATTACCAGGAGCTACAAATATCTTAGAAACCTTATTGCTTTTAGCCATCTTCCAAGCCAATGCATGCTCTCTACCACCAGAACCAACTAATAAAACTTTCATTATAAATCCTCCATCATTCGAACATTATAAATAATTGAATGTAGAATTAAAAATGAAAAATTAACTTACATTATATCAATATGATGGATTAACTTTTAATTTTTCATTTTTAATTTTTAATTTTTTTAGTGTTTAAAGTGTCTTACTCCTGTAAATACCATAGCAATTCCATGTTTATTGCAGGCATCTATTGATAATTGATCTCTTATTGATCCACCTGGTTGAATTATTGCCTTTATACCATACTTAGCACATTCATCAACAATATCATTAAATGGGAAGAATGCATCTGAAGCTAATATAGTTGCCCCTTCACCTCTTCTAAGTGCATCTTGTGTTGGCCAAATTCTATTAACTTGTCCACCACCAATACCAACAGCAACTCCGTCCTTCACTGTTACTATGGCATTAGATTTAACGTATTTAACAACCTTCATACCAAAGATCATATCTCTCATTTCTTCATCAGTTGGAGCTTTTTCAGTTACAACTTTCATTTCATCTAAAAGCTTAGTGTCTTCTTCTTGTACTAAAATACCACCATCAACTGTTACCATATATTTTTTAGCACATGGTTTAGTATTACATTTAATTACTCTTAAATTCTTCTTAGCTCTTAATACTTCTAAAGCATCTTCATCATACCCTGGAGCTGCAATAACTTCTAAGAATATCTTAGACATCTCTTCTGCAGTTGCCTTATCAATAGTTCTATTAATTGCTACAATTCCTCCAAAGATTGAATCTGGATCTACATCATGAGCTTTTTTATAAACTTCTAAAACAGACTCTCCAATAGCTACACCACAAGGAGTATTATGTTTTAATGCACAACAAGCTATTTCTTCAAATTCATTAGCTACTTTCCAAGCAATATCTAAATCTTTAATATTGTTATAAGATAACTCTTTACCATTTAAAACTTCAAAGTCTTCCATAGCTCCATCAAATTCAGTTGATGTGTAATATGCTGCGTTTTGATGTGGATTTTCTCCATATCTTAAAGATTGTTTCTTCTTATATGATACTGAAAGGTATTCTGGATATTCTTCATCTCCTAATAGGAAGTTAGAAATAGCTGCATCATATGCACTCATAAGGTTAAATACTTTTCCTGCTAATTTCTTTCTTAAAGCATAACTTACATCACCAGTTTCCTTTATTTCATTCATAACAGCTTCATAGTCAGCTACATCTGAAATAACTACAACGTCTTGAAAGTTTTTAGCTGCTGCTCTTAGCATTGTTGGTCCACCAATATCAATGAATTCAACTTTTTCTTCAAAAGATAAGTTCTCTCTAACCTTTTCAAAGAATGGATATAAATTAACTATTACCATATCAATAGTATCTATATTTCTTTCCTTGATAGTTTCCATATGCTCTTCATTATCTCTTATTGCAAGAATACCAGCATGAATAATAGGATGTAATGTTTTAACTCTTCCATCTAACATTTCTGGGAAATTTGTTACTTCATTAACTTCAGTAACCTTTAACCCATTATCCTTTAAGTGCTTGTAAGTTCCTCCTGTTGAAATTATTTCAACACCATTTTCTGATAAGAATTTAGAAAAATCTAATATACCTTCCTTATTGAACACACTAATTAACGCTCTCTTAATCATATAAAAAGCCTCCTATTTATCTATCTTTACTATTCCGTCTATTATTTGAATTTTCTTATCACCAATAAGCTCTATTGCCTTTGGTAACAATTTATGCTCTTGTACTAATACTCTTTTTTGTATATCTTCTGCAGTATCTTCAAAATACACCGGTACTGTTTCTTGTAAGATGATTGCTCCACCATCTACTTCTTCATTAACAAAATGCACTGTACATCCTGTGTATCTTACCCCTGATTTCTTTACTGCATTATGAACATGCATTCCATACATCTTATCACCGCAAAAGCTTGGAATTAATGATGGATGGATGTTGATTATTCTATTTTTAAATTCTCTCAGTATTTCCCCATCCAAAATTGAAAGATATCCTGCTAAAACTATTAAGTCTACTTTACCTTTAGTCAGCTCTAGTATTTTATTTGAAACTTCACTGCCATATTCTTTTTTAGATACAACAAAAGTTTCAACACCTGCATTTTTTGCTCTTTCCAAGCCATAAATACCTTCCTTACTGCCAATAACCATTTCCACTTGATAGTTTTTGTTTTCATAATCTAAAATTGACTGGAGGTTAGAACCTCCACCAGATACAAGTACTGCTATTTTAAGCAAACTCCTTCACCTCCAGCTGTAACAACGCCAATTTCGTATGCCTTTTCGCCCATAGCTTCTAATTCATTTAAAATAGCTTGTACATCAGCTTCATTTACACATAAAACAAATCCTATACCCATGTTAAATGTATTATACATATGATCTCTAGCAACGCCTCTGCTAATCATATCTTCAAAGATTGCTGGCAATGGATAGCTGTCTTTTCTTATTTCAGCTGTAAGCTCTGCTCCATTAAACATTCTTGGAACATTTTCTATAAATCCACCACCTGTTATATGGCTCATCCCTTTAATATTAAACTTTTCAATTAAGCTTAATACTGGCTTTACATATAATTTAGTTGGTGTAATAAGCGTCTTCCATACCTCTTCACCATTAAACTCTTCATTTAAATCAGTATATAGTTTTCTTACTAAAGAAAATCCATTAGAATGTACTCCTGATGAAGCTATACCTATAAGCTTGTCACCTGGCTTAATGTCTTTTCCATTGATGATTTTATCCTTATCTACAATACCTACAGCAAAACCTGCAATATCATATTCTCCTTCTTTATAGAACCCTGGCATTTCAGCAGTTTCTCCACCAATTAGAGCACAACCTGACTCTACACATCCATCTGATACTCCTTTGACTAAATCAGCAGCCACTTCTGCTTCTAGTTTTCCGCAAGCTATATAATCTAAGAAAAATAGTGGTTTTGCACCATGACATAAGATATCATTAACACACATAGCAACACAGTCAATACCTACAGTGTCATATTTCTTTGTTTTGAAAGCTAATTCTAACTTGGTACCAACTCCATCTGTACCTGACACTAAAACTGGTTTTTTATATCCTTCTGGTAATTCCACCATTCCAGCAAAACTTCCAAGACCATTTAACACATATTCACTCATTGTTCTACTGGCATATTCTTTTATTAGCTTTACTGATCTATAACCTTCTTCTATATTAACTCCAGCTTCTTTATATGTTATCATTATTAAATCCTACCTTTCTTATGCACCTTTTTCTTCTATAGGAGTTGCCACAGGATATACTCCATTGAAACATCCTACACAATAACCTTGATCTTCCTTAAAACAATTATACATACCCTTCATTGATAAGTATCCAATAGAATCACAACCAATTGCTTCTCTGATTTCTTCTAATGAATGATTTGCTCCTATAAGCTCTTTTCTGTATGGAGTATCTATTCCAAAGTAACATGGATATTTAACCACAGGCGATGCCACTAAGAAATGTACTTCTTTTGCTCCTACTCTTCTTAAAGATTCAACTAAATGCTTAGAGGTTGTTCCTCGTACAATTGAATCATCTATTAAAATTACTCTTCTATTTTTTACATTAGCTTTTAATGGATTTAATTTTACTGCTACAGCTCTTTCTCTTATTTCTTGAGAAGGAGTAATAAAAGTTCTACCTACATATCTATTTTTTACAAAACCTGTATCATATGGTATTCCTGAAGCTTTAGAATATCCTATAGCTGCTGGTATTCCTGAATCTGGTACTGCTACTACCACATCTGCTTCAATGTTATGTTCTTTAAACAATTGCTCCCCAGCTCTTATTCTTGATTCATGTACATCAAGTCCATCAATTATCGAATCTGGTCTAGCAAAGTATATATATTCAAATGCACAAGTTTGACATTGCGTATTTTCTGAATATCTGTATGAATTAATACCTTTTTCATCTATGACAATTATCTCACCTGGTTCTATATCTCTAACTAGTTCTGCACCAACAGCATCAAGGGCACAACTTTCTGATGATAAGATATATCCTTCATCAATCTTTCCTAAACATAAAGGTCTTATTCCATGTGGATCTCTAACACCTATAAGCTTATTTTCTGTTAAGATAACCATGGCAAAAGAACCTCTTACTGCCTGAATAGCATCTAAAATTGCTTTTTCAACACCTTTCTTAGCTCCTCTAGCTATAAGGTTTGCTATAACTTCTGAATCTATTGATGTATGGAACACATGTCCAGCCTCTTCCAATAACTCTCTTATAACATCTGCATTAACAAGCGTTCCATTATGAGCCATTGCAATAGATCCTAATTTGCTTTGACTTAAAAGTGGCTGCGCATTTTCTATCCTTGTATCACCAGATGTGGAATATCTAACATGCCCAATAGCTATATTCCCTTTTAATATTGCAAGACTTTCTTGTGAAAAGGCTTCTGTAATAAGCCCCATTCCTTTATGCATATTTATTTCAGCTCCATTGGCAACTGCTATACCAGCACTTTCCTGCCCTCTATGTTGAAGTGCATATAATCCATAATAAGTCATTGAAGCAACATCCATTTCCTTATTTGAATAAACACCAAATACACCGCATTCATCCTTAAACTTATCATTACTTGGATCCATTATAATATTGTCTACCTTAAGACTCATTCTTAATACCCCCGAAACTTAATGTAAAATGTAGAATTAAAAATTAAGGAGAAAATTTCATCCTCAATTTTTAATTTTTCATTATAAATTATTTTTGAAGTCTGCTTAATATTTCAACATAGGCATCTTTAACATTTCCTAAGTCTCTTCTAAATCTATCTTTATCAAGCTTTTCTCCAGTTGTCGCATCCCAAAATCTGCAAGTATCTGGTGAAATTTCATCTGCCAAAACTATTTCACCATTATATCTTCCAAATTCTAATTTAAAGTCTATAAGATTAATGTTAGCTTTTAAAAATAATCCCTTTAAAATATCATTAACTTTTGCTGTTAATTCATATATCTTATTTAACTCTTCAAAAGTAGTTGCTCCTATGGCTACTGCATGATAGTCATTTATTAATGGATCTCCTAGAGAATCATCTTTATATGATAATTCAAATACTGTAGTCTTAAGCTCTGTTCCTTCTTCTAATCCTAATCTCTTAGCCATTGAACCAGCTGCCACGTTTCTAACTATTACTTCTAGAGGTACTATTTCTACCTTCTTACATAATTGTTCTCTATCATTTAACTTTTCAATAAAGTGAGTTGGTACTCCATTTTGTGCTAAAATTTCAAATAATGTAGCTGTTATAGCATTATTCATTACACCTTTATCTTCTATTTGACCTTTCTTTTCTCCATTGAAAGCAGTTGCATCATCTTTGTAATATACAATTACTTCATCAGCTTTATCTGTAGCATATATTTTCTTTGCTTTACCTTCGTACATCATTTCTAATTTTTCCATTATAGATCCACTCCTTCACCATTTTCAGCAATAAATTTTTCTTTCATATCTTTTCTATATTTAATTAATTTAGCTTTAAGCTCTTTATCACCAATTGATAACATTTGTACAGCCAACATTCCTGCATTGTAAGCATTATTGATACCTACAGTTGCCACTGGAATTGATTTTGGCATTTGCACTATTGAAAATAATGCATCAAGACCTTCTATTGCTCCTTTACAAGGAACTCCTATGACAGGAATTACTGTTTGTGAAGCAATTACACCTGGAAGGTGTGCTGCAAGGCCTGCACCAGCAATTATTACTTCACAGCCTTCAGCTTCTATATCTCTTAAAGTTTCTTCTAACTTTTCAGGAACTCTATGAGCTGATAAAACATATGCTTTATATGAAATACCAAATTCCTTTAAACAGTTAGCAGCTCCCTTCATTATTTCCGTATCAGATTTTGATCCAAAAAATATTGCAACTCTCATAAAAAACGCTCCTATCTAAAGTATTTAACACCTGATTCAAAGATCTTTTGATCGAAGTTTCCAGGAACATTTACATATAGGTCTTCTCCAATTCTTTCAGAGTGTCCCATCTTCCCTAAAACTCTTCCATCAGGACTTGTTATTCCTTCTACTCCTAAAACTGAACCATTTGGATTAAATGGCATGTCCAGTGATACATGTCCTTCTAAATCCACATATTGAGTAGCTATTTGATCATTAGCAATTAATTGTCTTAATAGCTCTTCATTTGCAATAAATCTACCTTCCCCATGAGATATTGCTACATTGTGAATATCCCCTACATTTACTTCACTAAACCAAGGTGATTTGTTAGATGTAATCTTAGTTCTTATTATTGAGCTCATATGTCTATTGATATTATTGTAAGTTAATGTTGCCATATTCTCTTCTATATCAACTATTTCACCATATGGTACTAAACCTAATTTAATTAATGCTTGGAATCCGTTACAGATACCTAATACTAATCCATCTCTATTTTTTAGTAAATCATTTACTGCATCTTTAATTCTTTCATTTCTAAAGATTGTAGCAATAAACTTTCCTGATCCATCTGGTTCATCTCCTGCTGAGAATCCTCCTGGAATCATTATTATTTGACTTTCTCTTATTTGTTTTTCCAGTGCTTCAATTGATTCAAGTAATGCACTCTTAGAGTAATTCTTAAACACTAATTCTGTAGTTTTAGCTCCTGCCTTAGTAAATGCTCTATTGCAGTCATATTCACAGTTTGTTCCTGGAAATACTGGTATAATTACTCTTGGTTTAGCAGTCTTGATGCTTGGACTACTTTGTAATATTATTTTCTTTTCTTCAACCTTAATTTCTAGAACTGATTCTTGTGACTTTTCAGTTTTAATTTTAAACACTGTAGATAATTTCTTTTCATATACATTTATTAAATCATCTATATTGAAAGTGAAATCATATTCTTCTGATATAATTACAGGCTTTTCTATAGTTTCACCAATTACTTTATAGCTACATCCCTCAAAGGCTTTATTTAAGTCTTCATCAGTTGCTACCTCTACTATTACACTTCCATAATTTAAGCCAAATAACTCTTCCTTGCTTAAACTATTGAATTTAATACCAATCTTATTACCAAATGATATTTTAGAAAGTGTTTCTGCTATTCCACCAAATCTAACTGTTGAAGCTGATAACACTTTTTTATTAGAAGTTAATTTATATAATGCTTCTAAGTTGTTTTTAAATGTTTCAACATTTAATGTATAATCATCATTTTTCTCAGCCATTAGTAATACTAATTTACTTCCAACTTTCTTAAGTTCATTAGAAACTATCTTACTTGCCTTTTCCACAGCTACTGCAAAAGATACAAGTGTTGGTGGTACATCTAATTGACCAAAGCTTCCTGACATTGAATCTTTTCCACCTATAGCTGGAAGTCCTAAATCACTTTGAGCTTGATATGCACCTAGTAATGCAGCAAATGGTTTACCCCATCTTGATGGATTATTACCTAATCTCTCAAAGTATTCTTGGAATGTTAATCTTATTTTTCTATAATCTCCACCCATAGCAGCTATTTTTGTTACAGATTCTATTACTGCATAATAAGCCATATGATATGGACTCCACATACCAAGTTCAGGATTAAATCCATAACTCATTAGTGTAGCATCTTTACTTTCACCATTTAAAACTGGTATTTTTGCTACCATACCTTCTGCTGGAGTTAATGCATACTTTCCACCAAAAGGCATCATTACTGTTCCTGATCCAATGGTAGAGTCAAATCTTTCAACTAACCCCTTTTGTGAAGCCACGTTAAGTTCTGTAAGAGTTTTCATCCATCTTTCCTTAACATTAACTTCTTCACCTATAGCTAATGGATATTCTTTTGGTAGTTCTACTTTTACATCAGTAGTTTGTCTAGCTCCATTTGTATCTAAGAATTCTCTTTTTAAATCTACTATCTTTTCACCTCTCCAGAACATTCTTAGACGTTCAGTATCTGTTACTTCTGCCACAACAATAGCTTCTAAGTTTTCTTCTGCTGAAAGACTGATAAATTCTTTAGCATCTTCCTTATTTACTACTACTGCCATTCTTTCTTGTGATTCAGATATTGCTATCTCAGTTCCATCTAAACCTTCATACTTCTTAGGAACCATATCTAAGTTTATATCTAATCCTCTTGTTAATTCACCTATTGCAACTGAAACTCCACCAGCACCAAAGTCATTACATCTCTTGATCATCTTAGCTACTTTTTCATTTCTAAATAATCTTTGAATTTTTCTTTCTGTTGGTGGATTACCTTTTTGAACTTCTGCTCCACATGTATTTATTGACTCTTCAGTATGTTCTTTTGATGAACCTGTTGCTCCACCTATACCATCTCTTCCTGTTCTTCCTCCTAAAAGGATTACTAAATCTGAAGCTTTTGGTTCTTCTCTTACAACATTTTCTTTTGGTGCTGCTGCTATAACAGCTCCTACTTCCATTCTTTTAGCTACATAATTTGGATGATATATTTCTGATACTTGTCCTGTTGCAAGTCCAATTTGATTACCATATGAGCTATATCCATGAGCTGCCCCTAAAACGATAGTTCTTTGTGGAAGCTTTCCATTTAAAGTTTCATCAATTTCTACTGTTGGATCAGCTGCTCCTGTTACTCTCATAGCTTGATATACATATGTTCTACCTGATAATGGATCTCTAATAGCTCCTCCAAGACAAGTTGCTGCACCACCAAAAGGTTCAATTTCTGTTGGGTGATTGTGAGTTTCATTTTTAAACATTACAAGGTACTCTTCATTACCATTATCAGTTTCTATGTTTACATTTATAGAACAAGCATTTATTTCTTCTGAAACATCTAAATCTTCTAATAAACCTTTTTTACGCATTTCCTTCATAACAATTACTGCTATATCCATAAGATTTTCATCTCTAGTAGTTTCCTTGCCATAAACAAAATCTCTTGACTTTAAATATGCATTATAAGATTTAATAAGAGGATTATTTAGCTTTCCTTCTTCTATTTCTACATTTTCTATAGCTGTTGAAAATGTTGTATGTCTACAATGGTCTGACCAATAAGTATCAATTACTTTTATTTCAGTGATACTTGGATTTCTCTCCTCATTCTTGAAATAATCTCTTATCATAAGAAGGTCATTAACACTCATAGCTAATCCTAATTCTTTATGGTAAAAAGCAATTTCTTCGTCATTTTTTTGTATGAATCCATTTACTATTTCCACATCTTTTGGATCTTCAAGCTCACTTAAAAGCTCTTTACTATATATATCTACTTCTCTTGAATCAACTGGGTTAATATAGTAATGCTTAATTTTTTGAACTTCTTCTTCACTTAAATTTCCCTTTAAAATAATTACTTTAGCAGTTTTCACTTCTATTCTCTTTCCTGCAGTCAATAATGCATAACATTCTGATGCTGAATCAGCTCTTTGGTCGTATTGACCTGGTAAATATTCAACAGCAAAAGCTATTTCTTCATTGTCCATAGGTATCTTCTCTTCATAAAGATTATCTACAGTTTTCTCTGAAAAAACTGAATATAATGATTTTTTATACTCTTCTTCATTGACCTTTCCTAAAATATATTTATTTACTACTCTTACATTTTCTAAACTTTCTACTCTAAGATTTGTCTTAAAATCTTCTAAAAGGCTCTTACCTTCAACATTAAATCTATTTTTCTTTTCAACAAATATACTTTTACACCCTATCATTTCATGCCTCCATTCAGTTTTGAGAATACGAATATTAATTTATTTTATGTAATTATTTTTCGTTTATATTATTATACTAACAATGAATTTTTACTTTGTCAATGCATTTTTCTCTTTTTATACCAATTAAGGAATTTAATTTATACATTTTACGAATATTATCGGCAGTTTCATATATAAATATATATATTTATATATAAAAAAAGCCACATGCTTATGCATGCAGCAAAAAAATACGTAACCCTGCTCCGGCTCCTTATTATTTTGTACAGTTTGGACGCTTTATATTCTTAAAGATACATAAATCAGATTATTTTATCAAGCTCTTTAGCATATTCTTTAGAATATTCAGTTATTTCCTTAGGATATCCTACATATTCTAACACCTTAATGGCATTTCTAGTTTTAGATATTCCATTTTTTATCTTATAATCAAAAGTCATTCCATTTTTCTTATCAACATTTTCAGCAAAATACCTAAATTCATATTTATCATTTAACATATCCGTTAGCTCTCTATCATGAGTAGCCACAAATGTTATGGCATTATATCTGTTTATATATTCTAAAATTGCAGCCGATGATGCAACTCTTTCAATAGGATTTGTCCCTCTAAATATTTCATCTATCATGCAAAATACAGGTACTTCTTTTTTAAGTGCTTCAATAATTCTAAGAATCCCCTCAACTTCTGCCATATAATAGCTTTTTCCAGCATTAACATCATCCTTAGGACTTATTGAAGTAACTATATTAAATATTGAGCCTTCATATTTTTCTGCTAGTACCAAATCAAAAACTTGCGCAAGAATAATATTTACTCCCACCATCCTTAAGAATGTTGATTTACCAGACATATTGCTTCCTGTAAGCACCATTCCCTTTTTATTTAAATGTATTGTATTGGCAACAGGTTCTTCTAGTAATGGATGTATTCCATTTACTATATTTATATTAACCTGATTTTTAAACACAGGCTTTGTTATATATTCTTCCTTAGCCTCTATGAATCCACATATAGATATATATGCTTCTATTTCTCCTAAAAGTTCGTATAGCTTTAAGATACTTTCCTTTTTATCATTTAATTCATTAATTACTCCATAGTAAGCACTTTCAACAGTTAAAAATGGTACTGAAAATATTTCAAGAAACCCTCCATACATGGTAAAAATATGTATTATGCTTATCTTACTTACAACTCCCTGAAGCCCTTTCATAACCTTTTTTATTTCTTCATTATTTACTATACTCTCACCTTTAAGTTTACCTATCTTTTCTGCTGCATCTAGCATCCTATTTAAATAAATAAGGCCTCCAGTGGAAACATTTTTACGTTCCTTTTCTGCAATAAAAAGATTAATCCACATATTTAAAGCCAAGGCAGCTAAAAATTCTGGTCTTTGTAGAAATATGGACAGTAGTAAAAATGTTATGGGCATTACTTTCCCTAAGATATTGTATATTATATACTTACTCTTATTAGGTTTTCTTTCGCTTTCAATCATTTCAATAAACCTATTCTTCTTATCATATCCCAAGTTAAAGAAAATTAACTTTAGTTTAGCTCTTAAGTCTATATCATTTTTTATAGCTTCTATATTCTTTCCTCTTTCAACTATTTCTTCTTTATTAATAAGAGGATTTCTTAGCATACTATACAAAATTGCTTCTCCCACACTGGAGTAACTTCTATCTATTTTTCTAAATACTTCATCCATATTCAAATCATACCAAGTCTGATCATCTAATGTATATTCATCTTCCTCTCTCATATCAAAAAAGCATCTTATGTCATCTATAGCTGTAACTATCCTCTTTTCCTCTCCATGATATCTTTTAAAAACTTCTAATTTTCCTTTTTTGTCATTTACTACATAATATACTGCAAAAATAACTATAATTAAAATCATTAAATATCCCATATTACCCTCCTCAGCTTATATTTGTTTTAAAAAAACAAATTCTTTATCAGTAGAATATTCTGCTGAATACTTAAATGATAAGTCAACGAATTTCTTAATATCATCTATCTCTGTAATATTATTAGAAGCCATATATCTTACCATTAGTCCTCTAGCCATTTTAGCCTCTGTAGCTTTAACTTTTATTTTTCCATCTTCATTAAGTTCCCCAAAGACACAAGTTATAAAAACATCATCTTCACTTAAATATTTCTCTATACATTTACTATATTCCTTTGATGCTAAATTCAAGATCACATTACTTTCTTTTCTTAATTCATTGTACAGGCTATCCCCCCAAAATTCATAAAGATTTTTCTTATCATCTACCTTAAGTTTTGCTTGCATTTCTAATCTATAAGGTACTACTCCATCAAAAGGATTAAGCACACCATAAAATCCTGATAAAATCTTTAAATGAGATTTTATATAGTTAAATTCTTCTTCAGAAAAAGAATCTGGCGACATATATTTATATTGAATTCCTTCATATGTCAAAATTGCTGGCGATAGATTTTTATCTAAATTCATATATTTATACCTATCATAATTTAATTCTGCTATATCATCATTACATACAAGCAGCTTCTTTAATTCATCATAAGAAAGAGATTTCAATTTATCATAAAGGATATTTGTTTTATCCATAAATACTGGTTTATATTCATTAACTAAATCATCATTATTTACATTCATCTTTTTTGCTGGTGAAATAATTATGTTCATACTTTTTCAACTCCTAATATTAATTATTATTTAGTATAACATATTATTTACCTTTTAAAAATAAAGTTTAACAAAGTAAAATAGAGTGTTTTTTCCACTCTATTTTCTTATATACTTATCTTTAAATATATCTTTAAACTGATTTCCACACCTTTCAAGCTCTCCCAAAACAGTAATTATACCTTCTTCACTACTAAACCAATTTTCCTTATTAATCCCTTTAACTTCTGAAGGGCAAATAATAAAATTAGTGTTCTCATATACAGTTTCATAGTACATAAGACAACGTCTTGCATGAAAGCTTTTGCAACAGATAATTGCAGTTTTTATTTCCATATCTAATTTATCGGTAACCATTTTTGAATATAAAGCATTTTCATATGTAAAAGTTGCTTTATCTTCTTTTAATATTGCCTCTTCCTTGACGCCGTTTTTAATTAATACATCTTTAAGGAATTCCCATTCTGTTTCATATTCTTTATTATATATATGATTCTTGGAAGCTACGCCAGAAAAACTCCCTAGAAGCTTGCTATACCTTCCAGAGGGCAATACATATGGTGCATATCCTTCTTTCCAAAGCCTTGCACCCTCTTCTGCAATCTCTGGATATGATCCTCCTGGCAAAAAAATAATATCTGCTTTTTTTGGTTCATTACATAAAAAAATAAATTCACTAATATCCTTTAAATAAATCATTTTCTACCCTTTATAGCCTGTCCCATTTCTTATTAATTATAAAATCACTATAGATTTCATTGGCTGTATTTACAACCTCTTTATCAAAATCCATTGCCTTTAACAATTTAATGGCATTTCTTGTTTTAGAAGGCCCCTTATGAAGCTTATAATCAAATAACACTTCTTTATCTGTCACTGTTTCTCTAAAATGATAATTATCATATTTTTCTCCTAGCATCTCTGTAAGTTCCATATCATGGGTAGCCACTAAAATCTTAGCCTTTGATTCTTTGCCATAATCTAAGATAGATGCAGAGGCAGCTATTCTTTCAACGGTATTTGTCCCCTTTAAGATTTCATCTATAAAAGCTAAAACACGTATTTCACCATTTAATGAATTTAATAGTCTCTTTAAACTTTTTATTTCTGCAATAAAGTAACTATCTCCTTCTAAGATATCATCCTTAATGGCCATTGATGTCACAACCTTAGAAAACTTACATTTATAGCTAGAACATAAAGCTGTATTCAATCCTTGTGCCAAAATACAATTTAAAGCTATAGCTTTAATAAAAGTAGATTTTCCTGAAGCATTTGACCCAGTAAATATTATGTTGTCCTTTATGAAAATGGAATTTTTCACTGGCTCATCAATAAGAGGATGATAAAGGTTTTCCAACTCTATATAATCTTTCTCTAAAAATATAGGCTGACAGAATTCTTGAAGGCTTGCCCTATAATAAGCTACAGATAAGGCAAAATCTATCATTGCTATTAAATCATATATTTCTTGGAATTCTTTTTTATTCTTTTCTAATATGGAGGCCATATTATGATATGCTATTATATCTACCATAAAAAACATCTTTAAATACTCTAAAACTAAATCAGCATCTAGCAATGCTGAACTATTTTTTCTTACTAATGAATAGCTATATCTCTTTATCTTATTTAACTCTCTACAATTAGCTAATATCTTTCTAAATTTCTTTTTATATTTTCTAAATTCCTTATGATTTATTTTACATAACTTCTGACAAACAATAACATTATTTATTAAATAATTCATAATCTTAAAGCTATCTTCTAAGACAGTTTTACCACTTTGATAAAATAGTATATTGGCACAAAAGAAAAATATGGATAATCCAATTCCTATTTTAGAATTTATAATACATAACAGCAGCGAAGCAATAAATCCTCCTGCTAAAATAGGATATTTAAAATATCCTTGCACCTTATTAAATTGTGGTCTATATATAAAATTAAATACTTTTGGATCATTTAGTTTTCCAATGGTAGAAAGATTGTATCTAATTTCATTTCTTAAGTCTTCATTTTCTGAAAACACCTTAATAAGCCCTTCTAATTCATCCCATTTTTCTTTACTATACTTTATTTCCTTAATACTTTTATATAAATATGCTTCACCTAGGGTAGTATTAGTATAATTTATCCTTTGAAATACATTATTCATATCCAAATCATTCCAGGTAATTTCATCAATTACCTCTTCTTCATTTTCATTTTCATTTTCTTTCCTGGCTTTGTAAAAATCTTTTAAAAACTCTATATTAGCTTCTTTATTATAGTTTTGCGGTTCTTTACCAAAACTCTTATTATATTTTAAAAACAATTTTTCTTTTCTTTTACTACTGCTAAAATACACTGTACAAATAAATAACACTATAAGCATTGCGATAATTGCAAGCTTTGTCCACATTCCTATCTCCACTTATTCCTCCCCTTTATTCCATATTATTTTTTTCCTTTTTATCTTTTAGAGCATATTCCCTAAAGTCTTTAGTTTTAGACCAGTATTCTATTCCCCAGTTTTCAAAATTCCACTGCTCCATATATTCATTGCACTCATAATCTATATACCAAAGCACTTCATCTTTCACAATAAAATTGGTTGGAAAATAATCTATATTAATATTAAGAGGATATAATATCTTACACATATTCCGCACTTGTAAGATATATTCATCTTTCATCTTATCTTCTTCAACCTATAGCAAGGGAACTTTCTAAATAGTACCTAGCTTGCACTAAATACATTACAATTCTATCTAACATTTAAATCCCCACCCCTCTTTACTTTTACATTTTATACATAATTATACAGTAGAATATAATAAATTAAAACTGCTAAAACTGAAGATAAGCTTTTTATGAAATAACATTAATCTTTATATAGCTTGGCCATATAGTATTCATCTACATATTTATCATCTATAATCATTGCATTTTTTCTAGTGCCTTCTATTTTAAATCCATTCTTTTCATAAAGATGTTTAGCTACTATATTAGAAGAAACAACAGTAAGTTCAAGCCTTGTTAGATTATTTTCTCTAGCCCATTTATCAAGTTCTGAATTTAAAAGCATTTCTAAATAACTATTTGCATCTTCCATTTTAATCTTTCTGATATCCATTTTTATCACCTTATAAAATATTACATATTTTCAATTAATTGTTATTATATCTATATTTCAATACCTTTTCAATGATAATGTAACTAAAAAAGGAACTCACAAGAGTTCCTTAATTAACATAATTTATTATTTATCTTTTTTAAGCATTTCCCCAATGGCAGCAATACTACCTAATGATGATAAAGTCTCATTTGGTAATATAAGCTTATTAGCTGGATTATTAGCCATTTCTTTAAGAGCTTCAACTTGTTTAAGTGCTATAACTCTTTCATCAGTACCAGAGTTAATAATAGCTTGGTTAACTTTCATAATTGCTTCAGCTTCTGCTTTGGCAATTTGTTCAATAGCCTTAGCTTTACCTTCAGCTTCAAGTAATTGAGATTCTCTTAAACCTTCTGCTCTTCTAATATTAGCTTGTTTTTCAGCTTCTGCAGCTAATATTTTAGCTTGTTTTTCACCTTCTGCTTTTTCAATTTGAGATTGTCTTAACCCTTCTGCTTGAAGGATCATAGCTCTCTTATCTCTTTCAGCTTTCATTTGTTTTTCCATAGCTTCTTGTATTTCTTCTGGTGGAATTATGTTTTTAATTTCCACTGATAGTATCTTAATACCGTAAGCATCTGTAACCTCGTCAATTATGCTTAATAAGTTTTGATTAATCAAATCTCTTCCACTTAATATTTCATCTAGTGTCATGTTACCTAATATATTTCTTATATTAGTTGTTGCTGAATAAACAATACCTGATTTATAGTCTTCAATATTATAAACTGCATCCTTTGCATTAAGCATTTTATAGAAAATAACATTATCAACTGAAATCTTAACATTATCCTTAGTAATTACTGATTGTGGTGGTACATCTAAAATTTGTTGTTTAGTTGAAACTTTCTTTCTAACAAAATCAATACCTGGAATGATGAAATGCCAACCTGGTTCAAGTATCCTACTGAACTGCCCTAATCTTTCTACCACATACAAATATCCTGTGTTTACTACTTTTACTGATGATAATACTACAAACAATACTATCGCAAGTACTATTACTAAAACTATTAATCCCATATTAATCCTCCTTTAATTTTACAGTTAATTTATTCCCTTCAATACCTGTAATTACAAATTTATCACCTTTATTGATCTTAGATCCTTTATTGATAACTGTCCAATATATACCGCTTACCTTTATCTCACTTTTTTCATCAATATCTTTTTCTGCTATCATTATTTTTCCAATATAAGTTTGTTCCATCAATGGTATATGATTCTTTTCAACTTTAAATTTTTTCTTTACCCATGGGTATCCTACACACACCATAGCAATTCCTATAATCAAAAATGCAAGTATTTGTATTTTTATTGCTAGTCCTAGTAATGATAAAATTATTGCTACAATTGCCCCAATGGAAAACCACATAAATATAAAGCTGCTAGTTACTATATCTATTACTACAACTAAAAATGCAATTAATAACCAAATTATTATTTCAAACACTAATTATTCCCCCTTTCAACCATTAATCCATTCTTATATTTATCTTTTGTTATATTAAATTATATATCATATTGGTATAAAATAGTATATTATCTTTACCATTAACTGGTATATTCTTATATTATCATACTATTTAACACTTATCAAGATATTTTTTATTATTAAATAAGTTTTTTATTAACTCTTTTAATATTCCTATATACTTTTTATTTATATTCCTTACTTTGGCATTTTATCTTATATTTTAACCACATTACACAATATAAATCATTGATTTTCTAAGGTTTTCCTTTTATCATTATATATGAAACAAACCTCCGCTTATGTATTTTATTAGTTATATAATATAATACTAAAGATAAGAGACAGACTCTTATGGAGAAATTGAATCACTTAATTTATTTAAAATTTAAAATAACGGAGATGATATTATGAATTTTATAAAAGTAGGGTCTGCATGTCCTGTAACCAAAGTTGCAGATGTTGATTTTAATGTAGAAAATATAAATTTATGTATTGATGAAGCTTATGATAAAGAAGTTAAGTACTTAGTATTCCCTGAACTTGCTGTAACTTCTTATACATGTGGTGACTTATTTTTAAACTCTGCTTTATTAAATGCCTCTATAAACGGTATCAAAAATATAGTTGAACACTCTCTTTACAAAGATATGCTTATAACCATAGGAGCACCTCATTTACATAATAATATATTATATAACTGTGCTTATATGATATTTAACGGTAAAATATTGGGGATTGTTCCAAAATCATATATACCTAACTATAGTGAATTTTATGAAAAAAGATGGTTTACTGAAGGTGTTAACGTAATTGATGAAACCACATCATTACCTTTCCAAGATAATATTCCTTTTGGAACAAACTTAATATTTACAGCTGGCGAAGCAAGATTTGGTGTGGAAGTTTGCGAGGATTTATGGGTAACAATTCCACCTAGTTCATACCTTTCAATAGCTGGTGCTAATATTATTGGTAACCCTTCAGCTTCTAATGAACTGGTAAGTAAAAAAGATTATAGATTATCACTTATTGAAAATCAAAGTGCTAGATGCCTTGGAGCTTATGTATACTCATCATCTGGAGTTCATGAATCTACTACTGATTTACTATTTAGTGGTCATTTAATAGTTGCTGAAAACGGCTCAATAATAAAAGAAAATGAAAGATTCCAAAGAAATAATGAAGTTATTACAACATCTATTGATTTATTTAAATTAAATTCTGAAAGGCTAAAAAATCTAAGCTTTAGAGATATGAACAAGCTTTTACCTTTTAATATAAAAACTATAGATTTTTCCTTTAAAAACACTAAGATTACTAACTTTGACAGATATGTGGATAAACATCCTTTTGTTCCTTCAAATCCTCTTGCAAGAGATGAAAGATGTAAGGAAATATTCAATATACAATGTTCAGCTTTAGCAAAACGTCTTGAACACACTAATTTAAAGAAAGCTGTCATTGGTATTTCAGGAGGTCTTGATTCAACTTTAGCTCTTCTTGTAATAGTGAAAACATTTGATATGCTTGGAATAAACCATGAAAACATAATTACCATTACAATGCCAGGCTTTGGTACTACAGATAGAACTTATAACAATGCCTTAACTCTTTGCAGAGAATTAAACTGTGATTTAAGAGAAATTAATATAGTAAAAGCTGCTCTGCAACATTTTGAAGACATTGGTCATGATAAAGATATTCATGATGTTACTTATGAAAATGTTCAAGCTAGAGAAAGAACTCAAATACTTATGGATCTTGCCAACAAGGAAGGCGGATTATTAATAGGTACTGGTGATTTATCTGAACTTGCCCTTGGATGGTGTACTTATAATGGAGATCATATGAGCATGTATTCAGTAAATCCGTCAATTCCTAAGACTTTAGTAAGATATCTTGTAAAATATGTGGCAGAAAAGGAATCTACTGAAGAAGTTAAAGAAACTCTTTTAGATATATTAGATACTCCTGTGAGCCCTGAACTTCTTCCAAAAGGAAAGGATGGAGACATTGTTCAAAAGACTGAAGATATAGTAGGACCTTATGAATTACATGATTTCTTCCTATATCATTTTATTAAACATGGTTCTTCAAAAGAAAGAATTCAATTCTTAGCAGAAGTGGCCTTTAAGGATGATTACTCTCCAGAAGAAATTGCCAAATGGCTAGATAAGTTTATTTACAGATTCTTTACTCAACAATTTAAGAGAAGTGCCCTTCCAGATGGTCCAAAGGTTGGTTCTATCTCTCTTAGCCCAAGAGGAGACTGGAGAATGCCTTCAGATGCTTCATTTAAAAGCTTTAGATAATTAAAAATGACGGAGATTGCTATCCGTCATTTTTAATTACATATCTTTTAATTTAAATATCCCATTGATTGATCTGTTACCATATTAAATGTATCCTTAACTTCTCTCATTACATCAACATAACTTAAATATACCTTTATTTCCATAGACTTATAATCTTCATCTACTTTCTTTATCTGTCCATATAAGATTTTACCCCAATCCATTAAATTTTTTAATATATAATTATTTTCTTTTGATACATAACCTAGTAAATATCCCTTTTCTGTTAACACCATAATAGCATTTTCAGCTTCAGCATTATCCTTATCCCTCTTTAAATAAACTAATGCTCCTGATCTTATTTTATTTTCTACAATGGTCAAATCAAATTTATCCATATCTTCCACCTTGGTTATAGTTAAAAATGCATCTTTTGTATATGGAGATACCCTTACATCACCAATGTTTTCATATTGCCTTTTCTTTTTGCTATTAAATCCATCTAAAAATCTTATAATACTTTGCTTAAGCTCCTTATTTACTTCTCTTTTATAACACCCTTCAAGAATATGAATATAGTTGTTTAAATATTCATAATTTATGCCCCTTAAATTATTGAGTGCTGCTCGTCTAGTTGGAGTATATCTTGCACTTAAAGCCTTTATGTTTATATCAATATATTTATCTTTTAGTTCATCCATATATGACACAATTAAATATAAACAGCTATCAACAATATATCTATAATCTAGATTTTCCTCATCTAAAGGTTCCGCTCCTCCTGTGACCCTATCTATATCCAAATATACTTTTGCAAACTCAATAAGCTTTTCTTTTGATTCTTTATCACATTCAGTCATAATATAATTGTAAATGCTAACTTGTGACGAATCCTTCCATAATCGTTCTTCAAAATCGCCATATTGAAGACATACATTTATAGCTAATGCTATATCAACTATTTCATCCACATCACTACTTTCATCAGAAAGCGCCCTCTTAATAACACCATCATTATTGTCACTCATTATAATATTCTTCATTTCCTCTATCTTTATCTTATCATCAGATGACATTGATATCACTTCCATCAGCTGTACATCATCTTTATATTCCTTTAAAAATAATGATAATAATTCACACATTACATATAGAGAATTAAAATTCTTACCAAACTTTCTATAATAATTCCAGTATCCATATACTATATCTATAGTTATGTGTTCAATAAAAAATCCTTTTAATGTGTACAATTCTTTCAGCTTTTTAGTCAATAAATTATACTTTTCTTCTGTATATTCATCACCAAAGAAGTATTCAATATAATAATCATTATTATAAGTCATTGCCACAAGGACAGTCTCCAACATTTCATTATCTGCTTCTGCTTCAATTACCCATTTCTTTATTTCTTCATTTATATATTCTAAATTAGTTATGGCCATTATCTTGCCATAACCTCTTGATGCTTTTGCTATTTCAAAAATTATGCTATTGCATTTATCATATTCCTTAAGTCCTTCTATACAGTAAAAGATAAATTCATTATGATTTGAAAAAGCCTTTAATATTTCTTCTGCCTCTTCATTGGCACAATATCTCAACAGTGATAACGCAAATTTTATTCCTTCAACATCATCACTATCTAATAAATAATTTTGTGCTGCTGAAAAAATATTATTCTTACTTATTAATCCTTCTTTAATATAAACATTTAATTTTTCTTCAAAGGCAAAATAATATCTTACTAAAGGATTACTATTTAAATAATTTATTATATCATCATCAACATATTGTCTATCATTATTTTCAAAGAACATCTCAATAAGTTCTGTAGCTAACTGATTTTTCACTTCTGCTTCTAGAGGGTCATTTAGATATAATTCTTCACAATCATTTTTACCCGCTTCACTTAAATCCTGATTTTTATAAACGCTATATCCATATTTATTCCAATGTTCCATTAAATTTTTATATAATTTATTTACAACCATATCTCTTCCCCCTTTTTACACCATATATGTATAATTGTAACATATATTCACAAAAATAATAGGTTATCATTAAATAATTTTAACGATAACCTATCTTTAAATAATATATTATTTAGCTAATCCATCTAAATATTTAACTGCACTTAAAGCAGCAATATTACCTTCACCTGCTGATTTTATATATTGGTATGGTACTCCAACACAATCTCCAGCTGCAAAACATCCTGGTATATTTGTAGCCATAGTTCTATCAACTTTAATGTGGCCATTTTCCATCAGTAGCCCTGGAACAAGCTGTCCAGGTGATATACTATCTCTTAATACAAAAACTCCATCGCTTTCAATTTCTTTATCTTTAAATCTAACAGCATTTACTTTTGTATCTCCTAGTATTTCTAACGGTCTATCAACTACTACTTCTATGTCATCTTTAAGATCATATTCATCTTTATACATAGCAACATAGTTTACTTTAGAAGCTAATTCACTAACATAATTTGCTTCTTCTTCAGCTTCTTTATTATATCCTATGACAGTTACAACCTTATCTCTATATAAAGGTGCATCACAAGTTGCACAATATCCTACACCTTTTCCTAGCAGTCTTTCTTCACCTTCTAAAGTCTTACCAACTTCCATTCCAGTGGCTAAAATAATAGCTTTAGCTTCATACATTTTTTCATTTACCATAAGAGCAAAATATTCACCCATTGCATAAATATTATTAACTCTTTCTTCAGTAATTTTAATATCCATTGAAGCTACATGTTCTTTAAATTTTTCCGCTAGGTCTTTTCCTGTAACACCATAAAAACCTAAATAATTATTTATCTTTGATGCTTTAGTTATCTTATTTGATAAATTATTATTCCCAAATACAATAAAACTTTTATTTCTAATCTTTGCATTTAATGCTGCTGATAATCCTGCTGGCCCACTTCCAATTATAGCAATATCGACTCTTTCCACTTAGCACCTCTATATCTTAAAGATGTTTAGCTATTGCATTCTTTAATTGATCTTTAGGCATAAATCCAACTAAAGTATCAACTGGAGCACCATCTTTAAATACCATTATTGTTGGAATACTTGCAACTCTATATTTACCAGCTAAATTAGGGCATTCATCTACATTAGCTTTAACAAACTTAGCATTTGTTAATTCTCCTGCAACTTCTTCAAATATAGGTCCTATCATCTTACATGGACCACACCATTCAGCCCAGAAATCTACTACTGAAATCCCATCGAATTCTACTACCTTAGATACAAAATCATTTTCACTTATATGTTCTACCATTTTAAATCCTCCTTGTACCCCCATGGGGTATTTCCTTGTTTAAATTCTACAACTACTTTATAAATAAGTCAATACACTATTTATACATCATTATTCTATGCAATATAATTTTATTTTAAACTTAATGCCGTAAAAAAAGTGAAACACCCTCTATATTTAAAACTTATCTTTCACATAGATATACATCTAAATATTATATGTCAACCTTTTTATCCTAATTTTTTAAGTTAGCTGATACTCTTATGTTTTTCTGCATATTTATTTAATTCTGCATATATTCCGTCTTTTCTTAATAGTTCTTCATGGTTTCCTCTCTCCTCAATACCCTTATCTGTAAGCACTATTATTTCATTTGCATTTTTAATAGTAGATAACCTATGAGCAACTACAATTGTAGTTCTTCCCTTGCATAATTCTTCTAAAGATTTTTGTATTAAGAATTCTGTCACATTATCTAAAGCAGAAGTAGCTTCATCTAAAATTAATATTGGAGGATTCTTAAGAAATACTCTAGCAATGGATAACCTTTGTTTCTGTCCTCCAGAAAGCTTGACTCCTCTTTCTCCTATGAAAGTATCATATCCATCTGGAAGGCTAATAATAAACTTATGAATATTAGCTCTTTTAGCAGCTTCTATTATTTCATCATCAGTTGCATCCTGCTTACCATATTTAATATTTTCCTTAATGGTTCCAGTAAATAGGAATACTTCCTGCTGTACAATACCAATATTGCTTCTTAATGATTCTAGTGATAAATCATAAATACTCTTATTATCTATTAATATATCACCTCCATCAACATCATAAAACCTTGGTATAAGATTACATAAAGTACTTTTCCCACCACCAGAAGGTCCAACTAACGCAAGCATTTTTCCTGCTTCTATATTAAGACTTAATCCATTTAACACCTTATTATCTTCATAGCTAAAATGAATATTGTCAAAGGTAATTTTCCCTTTAACCTCTCTTAAGTTTTCATTACCTTCTTTTTCTTCTTCCTCTTCCATAATGGTAAGGTATCTCTTAAATCCTGTCATACCATTTTGATATTGTTCCATAAAGTCCACTATAGTTTTTATTGGTTGCTTAAATAATTTTATATATAATACATATGCTAAGAAATCTCCAAGATTTATTAAATCATAATAAGTAAATAGTCCACCAATTATTAAAACTACATAATCTAAAAGATCTAGTCCAAAATTCACTCCTGAAGAGTATTCTGCCATAACCTTGTACGCTTTTTCTCTTGCTTCCTTAAACCTAACATTTCCCTTTTCAAACTTTTCTTCTTCATACTTCTGTCCTAAAAAAGCCTTAGATGTTCTAATTCCTGCTATGGAATTTTCTAAAGTTGAATTTACTTCCGCTGTTTCAATTCTCGTTTGCATAAAAGCCTTTTTCATCTTTTTTCTTTGATATAAGGTAAAAATAACTATAACAGGAAGCACTGTAAATATGATAAGAGTAAGCTTTATATTTATTCCTGCTAATATTATAAATGAACCAATAAACATTATTGCTGAAATAAATATATTTTCCGGACCATGATGAGCAAGTTCAGAAATCTCCATTAAATCATTAATCATTCTACTCATTATTTCACCGGTTTTGGTATTATCAAAATACTTATTAGGAAGCCTTTCTAAATGATTAAATAGCTCCTTTCTCATGTCCGCCTGCATTCTTACACCAACTACATGCCCCCAATATTGCATAAAATATGCACATGCTGCTTTGATTAAATATAATATAATTAAAACTACTGCAAATACACCTATAGTTCTTATATTTCTATTAGGTATAGTTTCATTAATCAATGTTCTTGTAAGCATTGGATATATTAATTCACATACCGATGCTATGGTCGCCACCAACAAATCTAAAAAGAATAATTTTTTATATGGTTTATAAAATTTTATAAAACTTTTTAACATTAATTTTCTCCCGTCTTTTATTTATCTATAAATATCTACCACTAATCCCTGTATCTCATCAACAGTTGCTGCAATATTTATATTTTCCATTTCTCCATTTAAAAATGCAGATGTTAATTCCTCAAGTTTTCCATCTATTGTGTTTACTGTAATAAAATATTGAGTTTGCCAAAAGCTTATATCTTTTTTAGTTTCATACATATATTTCAATACAGATTCTAGATACTCCTTAATCATCTTTTTGTAATTTATTACATCTATATAAGTCTTTGTTACAACAAGTCTATTACCTTTCTTTTTTATATCATCAATAAGTTGCTTAAGCTGTTCTTGCGAACGTCTGTCTCTAGCTTGATTAAAACTTTGGGGAAAATCTTTCTTGTTCCCTGATACTTTTACTTCTTGAGTTAATGCATTTCCTCTTTGAATTCTTCCAATCTCCATATTATTCACCCTCTGTTTACTTATTTTTATATAAATAATGCTTAAGATACATATGTACTATGCTATCTTAAGCTTTTATTTATATTGAAAAATACTCTTTTATAATTTCTAAATCTTCATGAGAAAAATTATACTTTTCTATATCTTTTTTTCCTATCCATCTTACAGTGTTAATTGTTTTATGTGTAGTGATATACTCTCTTACTGTTCCTGTATAAACTTGAATAGTTTCATCACCATTTTCATTAGCACTATATTCCTTAAAATTCTCTAAATCAAAGATAGTACATTTTATATCTTTATCTACAGCTTTTATTATAGCTCTTTCTGCTGTTTCTTTTCCCTTTAATTCTTTCCCAAATAACCCCCATTGCTTTGGAGTGTTCTTTCCTTTTCCCCTTTCTGCAATAAGTATATTTTTAAAATCGTCGTAAATAACTATAGTAGATTTAACAACCTTTCCCATACTTTCCTCCACTACTTTAATTGATAAAAAATTGTCAATCAATTTATATATATTTTTTTTAGTCTTATATCTATTATAACTTTCTAACAAAAATATTCAAATATTTTTTTATTTTTATCACTTTTAATATTTTTTTATCTTTTTCTTTTATATATTAAGTTGTTGAATAAACAAAATTTGTAAAAATTAGTTATTCAATAATCCATTATATGTATAATAGATTATTTTTACGGATATACTTCAAACTAAGAGGTGATATATTTATGAAATTTTTAATTTATTTAATAATATTTTTTTCTTTATTCTTTATTATAAAAATTATTAATTATTTGCTTCAATTAAAACAGCATTCAATAATTAAAGAAATTAATGATATGCAAAAAAGTAAAGGATTTTTATCTATTAAAGACTTAATGGATATTGATTCTTGTAATTTATTATCCTTGGTAAATACTTATCTTACCAAAAAAGGATATAAAGATATCAGAGTTATTAAGAATTCTGATATTTCAGCCCCATCTTTAACCTGTTACTTAAACGAAGATAATATTTATATTTCTCTTATTTCCTACAGAAATAAAGAATCTGATTTAACAAATAAACCTTGGCTTGATATATTTATTGCTAATATGGTAAAGCATCAATGTAAAAATGGATTTTTATTTACTAATTCAGTTTTTAATACTGATTATATTGAAGCTGTCAATAACTTCAATAATAATTCTTCTTTTAAAATTAAGTTGATAGATGGCTATGAACTTAGCAGATTTATTAGAAATTTAAATGGAATTACTTCTAAGGAGGCTAAATATGTTTGATTATATTTATATATTTTTGATACTTATCTCTCCTTTTATCGGTAAGCTTATTAAAAATATCTATATCATTTATAAGCTAAAAAAGGAATACGTTGAATCCACAGATATCTTAAATTACATGTGCTCATTAACCAAGGATGAATTTGCAATTTGGACTTGTGATTTTTTATATAATAACAACTTTAGCAATATTGTTACTTGTTCAAACTCTCAATGTCATTCACAAGATATAGTATGCACTAAAGATCAAAATACATTTTATGTACTTTGTAAGCAATCATCTAGTACTGAAAGTCTTACTAAAGATGATATTGATTCTTTGTTAGGCTCCATGGTTTTAGATAATATTCATAAAGGAATTGTAGTGACTACAGGTAAAATAAGCAAAACTATTAAAGATTCTCTTTCTTCTATCCCTAATGATTACTATATTCAAATTATCTCTGGTGATGATTTAAAGTATAGCATTAATCACCCTAAATAATTTAATTTATAATTAATATAAAAATATAGGTAAATCAGCTTTTCTGATTTACCTATATTTTTTCATAAACTATAATAATCTACATCCCTCTGCATCTTGTGCTATTAATCCTTTTTTCATTAACCCACCTAAAGCCATTTTAAAGTAATTTTTACTTGTTCCAAAAGTTATTTTTATATCTTCAGGGCTTGATTTATCATTGAAAGTCATAAACCCTCCATTTTTTTTCATATATTTAACAATTTTTTCTTGAAGGGCATCTCTTTCATTTAATCTTGTCTTTCTAGGTGTTAAACCAATTACGCCATCTTCATATACTCTTTTAACTCTTAATTTCATTTCTTGACCTGGATGAACTTCGAAATAGTATTCATTTGGTAATACTAACCCCTTATATTTTCCATCTATGGCAACATTTAAAGTTCCAGCTGGTGTTTTTGAATATACCATTGCAGTAACTTCGTCACCTACTTTATATCCTTCACCAATTTCTATGTAATTTTCAACTTCAGTTGTTGCTGCTAATCTATCTGTCTTATCTACATAAATATAGAATAAATATTTCTTACCAGTATGTAATTTATATCTTTGCTCTTTTAGAGGAACAAAAATATCCCTATCTAAACCGAAATCTATGAATGCACCAAATTCACTTTGTTGTACAACTTTTAAATACGCAACGTCAAAAGCCTTTGCTAAAGGCTTTTTAAATGTAGCTAAAGCTCTATCCTTTGAATCTCTATATATAAATACTTCTACTTCATCACCAACACTTACTTTATTTCCTTCTAGTAATGATTTTGGAAGTAGTACTTCAGCTCTTCCATCTAATTCTCTTAAATAAAATCCAAAGTCTTTTTCTCTATCAACTTTCATTTTATTATACTCGCCTATTCTTAACATGTAGACCTCCTAATTACTTATATTTTTTACTTAAAGCAACATAATTGTCTGCTGACCTCTTAATGCTTTTAATTTCTTCTTCTGATAACTTCCTAACAGCCTTTGCAGGATTACCTAATATAAGTACCCCTTCTTCAAACTCTTTACCTTGAGTTACTAATGCACCAGCTCCAACAATTGAATTTTTTGAGATTTTAGCATTATTTAATATTATACTACCCATTCCAACTAAAACATTATTACTTATATTGCACCCATGAATAATAGCACTATGTCCTATAGTAACATTTTCACCTATAATTACAGGACTTTCTATATCAACATGCACTACAGCATTTTCTTGAATATTACTATTTGCTCCTATTACTATCTTGTTCATATCAGCTCTTAACCTGGCACCAAACCAAATGCTTACGTTTTCTTCAACTTTAACATCACCTATAATATCTACTGATTCCGATACATATGCATTTTCATTTATACTAGGGGCTACACCATTAAACTGCAATTTCATACTCCCAGTCACCTCTTGGATAAAATTATCACTTTATTTTATCACTCTTTGTTATTATTGTCATTATTTTAATAACTAGAATACTATATATAGAATAAATAACTTTTTGTGAGGAAAGTTTTTGAGCAAAAGCAGGCATCGAAATAATATCACTTTTGATCGAAATAAGATTAAATACTATTATGGTATTCCTCATTGCCATTGCAGTTATTCAACTGGAAAAGGAAATCCTCTTGAGATATATACTGCAGCTATTAAATGCGGATTGGATTTCTTATTCTTAACTGACCATAATGCCTTTTTAATTACTAAAACAAAATATAAAGATGACCTTATGAGCAAATGGGAATTAAGTACCATAATTACTACTAAAGCTTATAAAAACTCCTCCAACTTTATTCCTATTCTAGGTTTTGAATGTAAAAGTGTTTATGGTGATTTAAATATAATAAATCCAAATTCTTTTTTTACAGGTACTGTATCTGATATCCGCTTACTAACCTTATGGATGCTAAATAATAACAACTCATTTATATCAATAAATCATCCTCATAAAAACATACTTAATCTTCAGTATAATGCTATTTTAAATAAGCTTATAACTTCCATTGAAGTTTGTAACGGAAATCCTGCTTCTAAATACACTAGGCATGATAAATATTACTTTGCTTTACTAGATAGAGGGTGGAAGCTCAGTGCTATAAATGGTCAAGACAACCACCGCATAAACTTTGCTGATTCAGAATACCTAACTGCCTATATAGGTAATGAATTATCCAGAAACTCCTTGATTGATGCATTTAGAAATCACCGTACCTATTCAACAGAATCTAAATTTTTAAAATTCCACTTCCTTTTAAATAACACATTCATGGGTGATACCTTATTTATTACTTCCAATAAATTAAAGTTTAGTATTTTTGTAGAGGATGTAAAATATAGAATACTGCATATACAAATCATCTCCAATAAAGGTACTATAATAAAGAGTATTGAAAATATTAACTTAAACTATATCCGCTATTTTTACGAGCATATTCATGAAAAAAATGAAACATGGTATGTAATTAGAGTGATGCAAGAAAACAATAAAATAGCCTTAAGCTCTCCTATATTTATTGAAGATTCACTAATTAAAAATAAAAATTGGACTACTGAAAATTAATCAGCAGTCCAATATTAAATATAATTATTTTGCATCTTTATTTAAATGCTTAACTCTATTAGGCTTAGCCTTAGGTCTAATAACTATTTCTTTTTCTTTTTTCTTAGGTCCTCCAGTAGCTTGTATCTCTAAGAACCACATGAAAAAAGTAACTGTTAGTATAGTCATTGTAACTACAACAATAATATTACTTCCCCAACTAACTATGCTTGGTAAGAACATTTGTACAACTAATAATATAATTGCAATTGCTAATGGAATAAATTTATTGATTCTAACTTTTGAAAAAACATATTTTCTCCCTAAAAATGACACTCCCAAAGTCAAAGCAAATAATAATATAAAATATAATATCCATTTTAAAAAATTCATCATTATATACTCCCTTCATAACAATATACTTATATATTATAAGGAAATGAATATATTTTCAACATAATTTTATATTCCATTTTTTGATAAATTGTTAAATATACAGCTCACTATTAAAAGATTTTATTTTTCACTTCATTTTTTATATATATTTTGATAAAATGTACTAAAGATATTATTAAATTACTAAAAGGGGTGTTATAATGGGTTTAAATCAAAACTATCAACTTGATGACTTAGATCTTCAAATTTTAGATATATTAATCAAAGACTGTAGAACTCCATACTTGGAAATTGCCAGAATGTGTCATGTTAGTGGTGGTACTATTCATGTAAGAATGAAAAAAATGGAGGAATTAAACATAATTAAAGGAAGTAGAATTCTTTTAAATCTTCCTAAACTTGGTTATGATGTATGTTGTTTTGTAGGAATTTATATTGATAAGACTTCTTCTTATACAGAAGTTGTTAATGAAATGTCTAAAATCAACGAAGTTGTTGAGCTTCATTTAACAACTGGAGATTATACTGTGTTTGCTAAGGTTATATGTAAAAATATCTCTGATTTACAAGATATTCTTTTAAATAAAATAAATGTAATCCACGGTATACAAAGAACTGATACTATTATTTCACTAAATCAACCAATCGATAGAAACATTACAATTTAGAATACATAAAAACACTTCTTTATGTAAAAAATATATATAAACAAATATAAAGGAGTTGTTTTTATGAAAGTATTAGATACTATAGCTTTACTTTTAGTAATAATAGGTGCAGTAAACTGGGGCTTAATAGGCTTCTTTAGATTCGATTTAGTGGCAGCATTATTTGGCTCAATGACAATGTTCAGTAGAATTATATATGCCCTTGTTGGAATAAGTGGCTTATATGCAATTTCTTTCTTTGCAAAAAGTAAGGTAATTGATTAATTATAGAACTAATGATGAAAAAGTCTTACCAATATGTAGGACTTTTTTATGTTTTTTATGATTGATATAAATTTAAAAGGATTGATAATTAATGAAAATTTATAAATCCATAAATTCAAATCTTTACAAGATGATTATTTTATTTACTCTTTATTCTTTCTTAGGTTGGACATGTGAAGTCTTATATGCCTATTCAATTCATCATCACTTTGTTAACAGAGGATTCTTAACTGGTCCTTTTTGTACTATTTATGGATTCGGCTTCCTTATAATTTACTTACTACTTCATAAATTTAAAAATAATCTCTGCTCACTTTTTATTTTTTCAATTTTACTCACTTCTGCACTAGAGCTTATTACTGGTTGGGCTTTAGATACTTTCTTTCATACACGATACTGGAATTACACTTCTTATCCTTTAAATATAAAAGGATATATATGTCTCTACTTTTCTCTGATTTGGGGTATTAGCTCCCTTATACTTATTAAAATATTAAATCCAGCACTTTCTTTTCTTATATCTTTGCTACCATCTAATAAACTAGGTTCCATTTGCTTTTTGATTTTATTTTATTTCATTGGTGATCTTATTATGAGCTCATATAAATTAACATTTGTAAGAATACCTTTGCAGAATATTTATTGGTTTTCCAGTTGTTTAGTTTCTCTCAACATACATCAATATAATTTTTATAAAGAACTAATAAAAGACAATCTTTATTTGCAATTATTAATTTCATTTAATAAAATATGAACATAAGATATTGGCTGAAAAAGCCAATATCTTATGTTTTATTTAATAGATTTAATAATATCAAATAGTTCTAATGCTGCATCTTTAGGACCATTTTTTTCTTGTCCCCTTACTCCTAAACAAGTTTTAATTTGCCCAACTTTAACACCAGCACTATATAATGTCTCAAAGTATTTATCAATTAATATATCTGTTTCCTTTTGTTTTTGCACTGGTCCAAATGGATTAGCAAAATAACTTTCAACTAAGCCTTTTTCTGTGGTTGTTCCCTTTGCCATTCTTGCACCGGATTTAAACACCTTAATTGCTGCTTCAACATTTTCAAAGTAATCTATATGCTTTTCATTTTCTTTTACTTCAGTATAATTATTAGCATATAGGAATAAGTCTACTTTATATCCTTTTATTATTTCACTATATGGAGCTACTGGCATAACAAGCCTTGCATTAATTTTATCTGGGTTCATAAATATACTTCTATCTAATTCTTTAAATGCATATCCTTGATCTAAATCATCTAATCTTACAAAAGCACCTATTTCTGTTCCATAACCATAAATATTGCCATCTTTCTCCTTAAATATACCCATGTCATCAAAGATAGTTATCATACCACTTATTTGATTTTCACCAAGTGCTCTTAATGCTTCTAAGCTTTCTGATTTACCTGCACCACTATCTCCCATTATTACAACATTAGCATGCTTACCATTCTTCATTTCAATATTTACCATGGCACCATGTATTGGTAGATATCCTCTTTTTATCATTATTAAATTATGCAGTGTTAATAGCATCTTTTTCATATAACCAAAATAATCTATTTCATCTGAATAATTTACATAACCAAGCATTATATTATTATCTTTGTCATCATAAAATACTGTTTTTAATTCTTCATCCTCATCAGTTGCCCCAAAGACATATATCATATCTGGTTTTCTACCTCTACATTCTTCTACTTTTGCCATTTCAAAAAGATTACAAAGAGTAACTCCGTGCTCCATAAAATCTCTATGGAAATACACATAAGCCAAAAGTTCTCCAACTTTAGCAGGATAACAGAACCAATGCTCTTTAGTTATATGTGCGTATTCTAATGGATTATATTTTATTTCTTTAAATATACCATTTCTTGTATTTTTCTTTGGATATGTTATGAATGGAGCTTCTAATAATATAGAATCTATAAAACTTATATCCTCTAATATTTCATAACAATTAGGTACTGGCCATAAAAGAGAGTTAATCATAAGACTGCAGTTACCTCCTGCTGGTATCTGTCTAAATACTTTAGGAGAGACTCCTAAAATATTTTCTTCTATTCTTCTATATAATCTTAAAATAAGCTTAGCAAATTCAGAGTTAGCTTCAGTAAAATTCATTGCTGCAATACCTTGTCTTACTTTATCTGTATGAATAATTGTATATCTTTCTAATCTTCTCCAAAATAAATATAAATCTTCTATTACCTTAATAAACTCTTGATTATCTTCAAATATAGCTCTGTAATTACTTTCAATTTCTATTATTTCATTTGCATCCATTATGGTAAGCCATTTAAATAATTTAAGTAGTTCTCTTTTTATAAAATGTCTATCCTTACTTCCTAAAGAATCAGTTAAAAATCTATATGAAAGCGTAACATTTTTTTCTGATTTTTTTAAATATACATCTAAAACCCTTCTAAATCCTTCACTATCTAAAACAGACTCAAAATTAGTACAATATTTTGCTGAAAAATTCAATAAAACTTTATCATTACTAATAGAAAATTCTTTTTTCATTTTTGTCCCCTCCATTTATACTTTTACACCAATTTGTACCACAAATATACTTGTCTCTCTCCTACATTATATCACTATTTTGCAATAAATAAAATATTTTTATTCACTATTTTAATCCACTTTTATTTTCACTTAATTTTTTACGTATATTTTTTTATATTTTTAATATTTTATATGTATTTTTTTAATTTATTTTAATTTTTTACTTATTATTTTCACTAAATTTTTGTATTTTTGTGATGTAAAACTAAATATTATATAGTAATGAAATATTTAACTATTTTTTTTGCAATTTTTAATTTAATATTATTGCATAATAAAAAGAATTTTTGATAAAACAATGGATCAAATTGAGTTAATATTTCAATTTGATCCATAATCTTTTATATTCAAAACTATTTCACTCCTAATATTTGCAGCTAAATTAACTAATTCATCTTTAGATAGCATTGAAGTATCTATAGCTTTACCAAATACAACCCTCACTTTACAAGGTTTAAATCTTCTTTCATCTTCAAACCCTTTGCTAGCTCCTTCAATAGTTACAGGAACTATTAATGCCTCAGCTCTTGTGGCTAATTTAAGACTCCCTCTTTTAAATTCACCTACCTGTCCCATTTTACCTCTAGTACCCTCTGGGAAGATAACCATAGAAAACCCTTCTTTTATATTTTTTACACCTTCGCTAATAGATTTAACAGCCTCTCTGGCATTGCTTCTATCTAATGGAACACAATGAGCCTTTTCTAACCAATATCCCAGTACAGGTACCTTTAACATTTCTTTTTTCGCTATAAACCCTAAAGGCTTTCCAATAGTTCTAAAAAGTATTGGAATATCCAATATACTTGTATGATTACTTATAAATACACAATGTTCTGTAGGAATATTTTCTTTTCCTTCAACTTCAATTTCTATTCCTATGGTTTTAATTGTGTAATCAGACCATTTCATGGTTATATCTTCTACAAACTTTTCTGCTGTTTCATCTCCCTTATATCTTTTTAAATAAGAATATTTAATTCCTTTAATTCTTACTACAATCATATATATTATGTACATTATTCCTTTAAAAAACATATTACTTTTAATTCTCCTTACTTTGTAATATATAACTATAAGTCTAACTTTTTTTTATTTTTTAGCGAATATTATTTCATATTCATGTCAAAACTCTTAACCATGGAGGTGAATTATGAAGAAGACGCACTTTAAAACTTTTACTACCATTTTAATATTAATTCTTACCTTACTGTGTTCTCAGCAATTCACCTCATTATATAATAAAACTAATTCAAATAGCAATTACCTTTCAGTTCATTTTATCGATGTAGGGCAAGGTGACTGTATCCTTATTAACGTTAATGATTATAATTTACTAATAGATTCCGGACCATCTACCGCTAGAAATGATTTGCTGAACTATCTAGATAAACTAGATATTTTTAAGCTTGACTACGTAATAGCCACTCACCCTCACGAGGATCATATAGGAAACATGGATGCCCTAATACGCAAATACCATATTGGTAAATTTCTTGCACCTAAAGCAACTGCTTCAACCATAACCTTTGAAAATATGGTTACTGCTTTAAACGATAAAAATTTAAAAATTTCCGTTATATCTACAGGTTCTAACTCTATTAATTTAGGAACAGGAACCTCTATTACATTTTACACTTTACCAAATATAAATATAAATGATGAATTAAATCTTTATTCACCAATAATAAAATTTACATATAAAAATATTTCATTTTTATTTACCGGTGATGCAGAATTAGAAAATGAAAAATTTTTAACTGATAATAAAATAAATCTCAAATCTGATATACTAAAAATTGGTCATCACGGTTCAAGTTCCTCTACCTCTGAAGTTTTTTTAAACTCAGTAAATCCTAAAGTCGCTATTATATCTGTGGGCTCTAAGAATAAGTATGGTCATCCTGCTTATTCAACATTAAATCTCTTAAAAAATCATCATATAAAAATTTACAGAACAGACCTCTTAGGAAGCATAATTATAAAATCTGATGGTTCATCTTTTTCCATATCTTATCAATAAAAAAATGAAAGATTTATTCTTAAAAAGAATCTATCTTTCATTTTTTTTATTGACTTTCCTCTTCATCTTCTTTTTGCTCATCATCACTTAAAAATTCTTCTTTCATATATCTTCCCCATAGAGTAAGAATTTTAAATAAGTTTACTACATCTTGCTCATTATATAGCAAGATAGTATCAATTTTTTCTTTAGGCATTCTTTCAATATATTCATCATCTTTTAAAACTTTATGAAAAGTTTTAGCTAAATTTGATCCACTTATTACTTCGCCTTCTCTAAATATCTCAAAAATCTTTTCTAAGTTCTTAAGCCCTATAGAAGTCTTTTTATTTTTCTCATATTCCTTTTGAATATCGATAGATTTAAATTCCCCTTCAATATTAAAATTTATATTGTATTTCTTGAATAAATAATTAATAACAGTATAATCATTATTTCCAGAAAAGGTCACAATAGACTTCTTTCTCATTTCCTTCATTTTTATAAAATACTTCTTTGCTAAAACTAATATATCTACTACTTCACTTTTATTTTCAATCATATATTGGGTAACATAAAGCTTTTTGTCTATATTATTATATATACAAGCACCAAAAACACCTATACATTTAGGTTTTTTATATACATAATGTTCTAAATCAAAAAATATCAATTCCTCTGGCTTACACTTTTCCCCATCAATTTCTAGCATATCAATCCCATCATAGCCTTCAACTTCAATGACATTTTCTCGAATAATCACAATATCACTCTTTCTCTACATAATTTTATCGCCTGTATAAACTAATTCTACACTTATAGAATATATTATATCATACAAAATTATTTTGTTATAGATATATGTAATTTTTAGATAACAAGTACACCTCATTGACCTTTTATAAAGATTTTGATATTATATTGACATAACTAATCAGACGATAATGATTTTCAATTCGAGGTGATTTTATGAGTTTATGTGATTTGAAATTAGGGGAAAAAGGTAAAATTCATAGCATTAAAGGAGACTTAAAGTTAGCAAAAAGACTTTCTGCTTTAGGATTAGTAGAAGGTACGGAAGTAGAACTAAAACGCGTTGCTCCTCTTGGTGACCCCTTGGTAATAAATATACGTGGCTTTGATTTAGCCATAAGAAAAAAAGATGCAAAGAATATTTTTTTAATTAAATAGGCGGTGAATTATATGAAAACTGTTGCATTACTTGGTAATCCTAATGTTGGTAAGACCACTTTATTTAACTTGTTAACAGGTTCTAATCAAAAAGTGGGAAATTGGTCTGGTGTAACCATTGATAAAAAGGAAGGATTTTTTGATGATATCAAAATTGTGGACTTGCCTGGTATATACGCTATGGATACTTATTCTAACGAAGAAATTGTATCTAAGAACTTTTTACTAAATGAAGATGTAGATATAATATTAAATATTGTAGATGCATCCAACATAGATAGAAATCTATACCTTACAACTCAGTTAAAACAATTTAATAAACCAATAGTATTAGCAGTAAATATGATTGATGTAGCTGAAAAGAAAGGTATTTTTATTGATTTCAATATACTATCTTCTCTATTAGATGTTACTATAGTAGCAATTCAAGCTTCTAAGGGCTTAGGTATTAGTGAAATCAAAGCTACTTTGAAAAATTTAGAGGCTTTAAAATGTACAAATAAAATAAATAGTTTTTCATCTGAAAAAGAAACCTATAAATACATAGAGACAATTTTGTCAAAGTCTCAAAAAAACATCAAACCAAAGACTTCTAAAAGAAATGATAAGCTAGATAGCCTACTTCTTAACCCATGGCTTGCTTATCCTATATTCTTTATGATTTTAGCATTGATGTTCCAAGTAACATTTTCTTGGATTGGACAACCTCTTTCAGATTTATTAGGAGTATTAGTTGATGATTATTTCACTCCTTTTGTAGCAAATTCTATTTCTAGTTTTAACCCATGGTTTCAATCATTAATTCTAGATGGTATTATTGCTGGTGTAGGAGGAATAATAGTATTACTACCTATAATACTTTCTCTTTTTACATGCATAACAATCCTTGAAGATAGTGGATATATGGCTAGAGTAGCTTTCTTAATGGACAAGATTATGAGAAAAATTGGTTTATCTGGCAAAGCATTTATTCCTATGATCATGGGATTTGGCTGTTCTGTACCAGCTATAATGAATGCAAGAACATTGGAAAGTGAAAAAGATAGAAAGTTAACAGCATTGCTTGTTCCTTTAATGAGTTGTAATGCAAGACTTCCTGTTTACAGTATTTTTGCTTTAGTATTTTTCCCAAAACATATTGGAATAGTAGTTGCTTCATTATATTTCTTAGGTATAATAATGGCCTTTGTAATAGGTCTTATATTTAATAAGACTATATTTAAAAATGATGAAGAGCCATTTTTAATAGAATTACCTGAATATAAAGCACCATCATTTAAAAATCTTTCTAATCAATTATTAGAAAAAACTAAAAGCTTTTTAACTAAAGCAGGTACACTGATATTTGCTATGAGCATAGTATTATGGTTTTTATCAAACTTTAATATCCATGGATTATGTGATGTAAATGACAGTATATTAGCTTCAATAGGTAGCTTTATTGCACCTATATTCAAACCTCTTGGTTTTGGAAACTGGCAATCTTCTGTTTCATTATTAACAGGACTATTAGCTAAAGAATCTGTTGTAGCGTCAATGTCAGTAATCTTCTCTGGAGATTTATATGCTGTGCTTCCGCTACACTTTACGGCACTTTCAGCATTTTCATTTATGGTTTTTGTACTTTTATATACACCATGTATTTCAGTTATTGGAACTATGAAAAAAGAATTTGGCAATAAAATGTGTGCTTTTTCTGTTATATATCAAGTATTATTAGCATGGATAGCATCATTTGCTGTATATAATATAGGATCACTAATTATTTACAATAAATCTTATATTGAAATATTTATAACAGCTTTATTATTAATTTCAGCTATCTTTATATTATATAGATCTTCAAAAAATAATTCATGCAAAAACTGCAAAGGTTCTTGTGATAGTTGTAATATTAAATTAGAAAAATAGAAGGCAGATTAATTTCTGCCTTCTATTTTTCTGCTTTTTTCTTAGATAGTTTTTTTCCAACTATTCTTTTATAATAAATATTTATTACTGCTGCTGTAGGTGAGCCTAAAAGCATTCCTGCCACTCCAAAGAATCCTCCACCAATAACCACAGCATATATAATCCAAAAAGGTCTTACACCAACTTTATTACCTACTAATTTAGGATCTAGATACCATCCATCAAACATCTGTAAAGAAAATAGCACCACAAACACTATAACTGCTTTTATAGGTGAAACAAATAAATTAATTAAAAATCCCACTATTTCTCCCACAAAAGGACCAAAGTAAGGAATCATATTAGTACATCCTACAATAATTGATAAAAGTACAGCATATTCAGAATTAACGATAGATAGTAATATAAATGCCATTATGCCTATTATCAATGAATCTAAAGCCTTTATACCTATATAGGCTCCTATCATATCATTATAAATTTTCATAAATTCAATAATTTTTTCCGTTTTTTCTTTTTTAATAAAAAGTTCTAAAAATTTCTTACTTGCTGCAATTAAACGATTTTTATCTATTAAAACATATATGGATACTATAAATCCTAAAATAACTTTTACTATTTGGGAAGATACACTAAATATTCCACTTAATGAGCTTTCTAATAAATTAACAGCTATTGTGCCAACCTTACTAATATATGTTTCCAAATTTGCTACAACTCCAGTAGTGCTTGCAAAATCCTTTAACATAGGATTATTTGTTATTTTATCAATAAAACTTCGTACTGACTCCATATAACTATCTGCATTAGAAGCTATATCCTTTATGGAATCAATTAAAGATGGTATACCATAAATACATAAAACAAATATTATTCCTAAAAATACTGCATATGTTAGTGCAATAGAAATTCCATTACTTAACTTTAATCTTCTTTCAAAAATCCTAACAACAGGACTTAAAATATACGCAATTACAATTCCATAAACAAAAGGCATTGATAATGATACAAACTCCTTAAAAAAATAAGTTATTCCTGGACCTAATATATCAAATGCTTTATAAATAATTATGCAAAATGTAAATGTTATCAAAGCAGCTATTATTACATCTTTATATTTATTATCTTTTAAAAACAATCATTTCACTCCTTTATTACATAATTTGATTATACCAAAAAATTTATTAAGATACAGTTAACTTTTGTATCTTATTTATTAACATATCATTGCTGACCCCTAGCAACTTAAAAGCCTTTTTTGTAACATTACAAATCGCTATTAATAAATAAATCTTTTCATCATCTATTTTTTCTTCACGTATTATTGATATTTGCTCTGCAACTCTATCTATTAATTTTATTATTTGTGCACTACTATAATTCTTTCTACTAGTTTTAATAGCTTGTATATACTCCTCTATTAAATTTATTAACTCTAATTTATCTTTTAAGTGGTAATAATCATAATTTATAGCTGACTCTTTTCCTTGCATATTATTAAACTTTTCATTAAGATAACATTCCATAATTTTAATTTTTAAATAGCTATTATCTTTAATGCTAAATGATTCATAGTAATCAAAAATAACATCACTACCTATATCTTTTTTAAAAAATTTAAAAATCAAATTTTCAATAACTATCCTCTCAATATCTACTTCTTTAATATTTATTTCATTTTTATCCAAAGCAAGAACCACTTCTTCTCTAGACCTCTTTAATAATAATTTTATAATATGATTTTCATTCCTTATATATTTTTTTATATTTTCATTTAATTTAATAAATCCTAAGGATACACTTTCTAGCTTTTCTGCTATTTCATAATCTACCTTTTTCATAATAGAATATATTTGATTGTATCTGGTATTTTCATATTTATTTCTAATTATTATTATCTTAGTAGTATTTTTATCATATGCTCTATGTAACGGATAAGCTAAATCTTCTATGGTCAAATTATAATCTTTATCTCTAATTATTAAAGGTGGAAGATTAAATTCTTTAAGCTCTACTATTTCTTCATGATTAAATTTCTTTATTAATCCTTTATTTCTAATATTTTCTAAAATATAATTAGTACTAAATAATTTTTTCTCCCTATGGATTGGATTATATAATTCACAATTATACCCCTGCTCTCTATATAGCCCTTCAATAAATTTATTTATTATTAATTTATATAGATCATTTAATTCTGTTACTATAGATAAACTTTTCATTTTATTTATAATCAATATTTTTTCATTGCTATGTATACTTTTATCCTCAACCTTAAATTGCGAAAAAAAACTTTCTAACATCCTATCTTTTTTTATATATAAATTTACATAAGGCCCTATTACTTCAAAGCTTTCTATTCCATTTTCCTTTAAAATATATGATATTTTTTTTGCAATAATTAAAGGACTTTCTTTAAAATTCTTTTTTAACATATAGCACAGCACACTGTAATCTCCATACTCTTTTGAAGTATTTCTTCGTATAGATTTTTTTATTATGTCTCTATTAACATCAAATTCTTTTTCAATAATGCCTACTATAATATTTATCTCATCCATAAACTTCTCCCTAAACATATCTATATTTAAAAATTAATTATAAGACAAAAGAAGTGGCAAAGCCACTTCTTTTAAAGTATAATTCTCACAATACTATAAAATAAATTAATTATAAAACTAACAGGATAGTAAAGAATGCTTGATCCCACAAAAACTACAAACATTAAGATTAAAAATTGATATTCATATATCTTATCTGCCATTTTATAAAAATGTTTAGGTGCTAAATCTCTAAATATCTCAAATCCAGCCAATCCTGGAAGCGGTAGTAAATTAAATACAAATAAACTTACATTTACACTTACAACAGCATAAACCATGCTTAATATTACAGTTCCAGCTGCACCACTTAACACCGTTCCCATGAATCTTATTAAGAATACATATATAAACATTCCAATAAATGCTGCAATTAAATTTCCTATAGGTGCAGCAATAGATACTTTTATTGCATCTTTATATCCTCTTTTGTAAGCCCTTGGATTTGTTTCTAGAGGCTTTGTCCACCCAAAACGAAATAACAAAATCATGATAAACCCTACAATGTCAATATGGGCTATTGGATTTAAAGTCAATCTTCCTTGAAATCTAGGTGTCTTATCACCTAACTTATCAGCTACAAAAGCTTTAGCATATCCCTGTACTGTAAAAGCAATTAATACTGCTGGTACAGATATAATCAAATTAAATAAATCAAAATTTCTCATCTTTTCACCTCTTTTGCATAATTTGCTTATTATTATATCATAATTTTTTCAAATAATATAAATTTAATAATAAGTTTATAATTTTACATATTTAAAAGAACCGCAACATTGCAGTTCTTTTAAATTTAATTTCCATTTAAATTATCATTTATCCCTTGCTGCACTCCTTCACTTGGAGTTTCAGTTTCTTCAGTTCCAGAATTACTATCTCCAGTTCCTTCAGATGGTTCTTTAGGTACTTCTGGGACAGGTGTACTTGGTATATTTTCTCCAGAATCTTCATTTGGTGGAACTTGTCCACTATTATCACCTGCTTCTTCTTCAGGTGCAGAAATTGGTTCATTCGGTACATAATTTGGTTCTTGCGGTGCTTCCATATAATTATTACCTCTTTTGACTTCACCATCTTGTGCTTCAATATAATCATTTGGATTTATATCGTACATTTTATTATAAACTGATTCTTGATTTGCATATTTTTGAAGTTCTGTTTTTAATGAATCATAATTAAATTCTTCTTCATTTGGATATTTATTTTCATATATAAAGTTATATAATATACTTGCATTTTGTAGTCTATCCATCAAGAATACAGAACCTAACTCCTTATAGTTTCTTGTTTCAGATAAAGCAACTAATGGGATTTGTAATTGTTCCACATCAAGACTTGGGAGCTTATATATTGTATATGCCATATTTAAAGCTTCCAACGGATCAATATTTGTCTTGATATATTCAAGCATAGTATTCATTATTCCCAAATATTTACTTGGCTTGGTATTTTGTAATTTTTCTATCACTTTAAATATTACTTCTCTTTGACGGTCAGTTCTCTCATATTCATCCCCAACGTTATATCTAATTCTCGCATACGATAAAGCTTGTTTACCATTTAAAGTCTGTATACCAGCCTTTTCAACAGGACAATCATTTCCACCAGTTGATTCACCTATATATTTATTAAGCTCTTCTAATTGATAATCTTTTACATCAACCTCTATTCCACCTATGTAATCAACAATAGTTTCAAATCCCCAAAAATTAATTATTATATATTTATCTATACTTACATTATATGTTTCCTTAACAGTTTTCATTAAAAGCTCTGGCCCACCAAGCATATATGCTGCATTAAGTTTAGCTTCTCCATGTCCTGGTATATCTACTAAAGTATCTCTAAATAACGATGTTAATTTAACTTTTTTATTATTATTATCCAATGTTGCAATTATCATAGAGTCTGATCTACAAGGTTCATCTAAATCTCTTGCATCTACTCCTATTAATAAAACATTTGTAATTCCTTCAACTTCTTTGAATTCTGAATCATTGTTAGAAATTGATGGTTCTTTTTTTACATAAATTTTATTTTTTATATGCTTATAAAATCCTAATACAGTTCCTATTAAAATAACTAAAACCATTACTAAAGATAAGACTACCTTTTTTGTCGTTGACCAGTTCTTTTTCTTTCTGCTCATTTTTCCGCCTCCTTTTCTTATAATATTATATAACTAATCTAAAATATATTACAATAATAATATAATATATTTTAAGTAAATTCATATTATCTTTGTATATAATATGGTATTTTGTAAAATTGCCACTTTTAAATTTATCATATTTTGTGTATTTTTTACTTTTTAAAACATAATATTCCTTTATACCTTAATATATACTATCATTTTTTTATTGTTTTAGGACAAAATATTAATAATCTATTATAAATTATTACATCTACTTAACTTTATTAATGTAATATATCATTAATAAGGTAATTATGATTGGAGGTCTTTCTATGAATATAAGCATTATTGGTATGCCTCTTTTTTATGGCTGTGATAAACCCGGTGTTGAGCAAGGACCAAAAATACTTAGAGAAAATAATGTTATAGATATATTTGCAAAAAAACATAATGTTATTGATTTAGGCGATATAAGCGTACCTTTCCTAGATGCTAAGAAAAAATTTTTGATTAATCCTAAAATGAAATATTTAAATGAAGTTATTGAATGTAACACCTCTTTAGCTGAACTAGTATATCTTGCTCTTAATAATGGTACTATACCTTTTATCTTAGGTGGAGATCATTCACTTGCTTTAGGTTCTTTAGCAGGCACTAGTAAATACTTTAATGATGATTTGGCTGTAATATGGATAGATGCCCATGGCGATTTAAATACTCACGAAACCTCACCTAGTGGTAATATTCATGGAATGCCTTTAGCAGCTTCCATAGGCCTTGGATATAAATCTCTAACATCTATTCTATTTAATAAAAAAAAAGTAAATCCAAAAAATATTTTTTTATTAGGCTGTAGAGATTTAGATAGTGGCGAAATTAAATTAATAAATAATTTAGAAATAAATATGTGGACAATTGAAGATATTAAAAATAAAGGAGCTGAAGCCACCATTGAAGAATTACTAAGAAAAATCAATAACAACCATTTAACTAATATACATCTTTCTTATGACATTGACTGCCTAGATCCTTCTTATGTTCCTGGTACTGGAACCCCAGTAAATAATGGATTAACATTTGAAGAAAGCCAAATACTTCTTCATGGAATATTTGGTACAAGCCATGTAAAATGTATTGATTTTGTTGAATATAACCCTACCTTGGATAAAGATAACAAAACTAAAGAAACCTGTATACAGCTTATTAACTTAATGTCTCAAGAACTTCATTGAAACTCCATATTTATGGAGTTTTTTTAATAATAAGTAATTTGTTAATTAAAGCACATTATGATATTATAAAATCATAATTAAATACATTTGGAGGAAAAAATGAAATTACTTTTTTTTGATACTGAAACCACAAGCGTAAAACCTGGCCATATATGTCAGTTAAGTTATATTACAGTAGATACAACTACTAAACCTCAAAGAACTATTGGCAAAAACTTCTTTTTTACTGTAGATGAAATGGATCCAGGTGCTGAAGAAGTTCACGGATTTTCTCTTGAAAAATTATATGAGCTTTCTGAAGGAATGGAATTTTTAGATCAACTACAAGATTTTATGAAAGACTTCTTTGATGCTGATTTTGTTATTGGACACAATGTTCAATTTGATATTAAATTCTTAAAACATGAACTAAACTCTCTTTATGAAGTGGGTATGATTGATGAGACATGGGAACCTAAAAACTCATTTTGTACTATGACATATTATAAAAACATTTGCAATATTCCTGCTCCAAGAGGGAATGGCATTAAGAATCCTAAACTTTCAGAAGTTATTGATTTCTTAAACATATCTCAAGATAAAATAGCTACCAAAGCTAATGAACTATTCCAAGGAAGTGGAAACTACCATGATGCAAGATTTGATACTGCTGCTACTTATTTATTAGTTATAGAAGGTATAAAGCAAAAATATATCAAACCTGGCTTTTTCTCAGAACAATTAAAGAAATAGCATCCTAATATTAATGGGATGCTATTTCTTTAACTAATATTTAAATCCTTTATTAATACTTAAACATAGTAAAAATAAATCTATTTTTATAATTCTAAGAATTTATAAAGTGCCTTACAAGCTTCTTTATCCATCGCTTCTAATCCTTCAAGTCTATACTTAATACCTAAAGTCTCATACTTATTTACACCAAGTAAGTGATATGGAAGCAATTCAACCTTTTCAACATTATCCAGTGTCTTAATAAACTTTCCTAGCTCTCTTATGTATTCTTCACTATCAGTTTTTCCTGGAACTACTACTTGTCTTATCCACATTTTAGTACCCATCTTCTTACATGCTTCTAAGAACTTTTGTGTTTCATCTATTTCTATTCCAGTCATATCCTTATAACCTTCTCTAGTTAAATGCTTCACATCATATAAAACTAAATCAGTATATTTTAATATTTCTTCATAATCTCCAAATCCTACTCCTGAAGTATCTAAAGTAGTATGGATTCCTGCTTCCTTACATAGCTTTAATGTTTCCTTAAGGAATTCAGGTTGCTTTAATGGATCTCCTCCTGAAAAAGTAACTCCACCACCTGATTTCTCGAAGTAACTTCTAAATCTAGATATCTTATTTACTAATTCTTCAGGTGTAAAATCTAACGCATCTTTATTTCCATCTAAAGTCCAAGTATCTGGGTTATGACAATAAAGACACCTTAGTGTACAACCTTGCATAAATACTACAACTCTGATACCAGGCCCATCTACTAGCCCCATACTTTCCACTGAATGAATTTTTCCTTTAATCATCTGCCATCCTCCCACAAGTCATACTAATATGAATTATAAATATTGCTAACAAACCATAACCTGCTAACAATAAATTACTTTATTATTAATCTGATATTACAATCCACAAATATATAATATCACATTACATTAATTCATGGAATGTTCTGCTACTAAATTCTAATTGTTGATCTTTTTATTAATCTTATAAAACTAAATGTTCTTTTATTTTCTCTAATACTTTATTTAATATTTTTAACAATATATGTTATAAAATAAAAAGGATTGGCATTTCAAAGCATTTTTTTCCTTAAAAATATTGATTTTTTTTACTAATATATATATAATATGCTTTGTTTGTTTAGTAATTTTAAACCCTCAGTTTAGTAATAGTTCTACAAATTAAAATTTATCCTGGGAGGTGAATAGTTTGAAAATCGGTGATAAAATCAAAAGAATGCGTATTGAAAAAGGTCTCACTCAGGAAGAGCTTGCCAATAGATGTGAATTATCTAAAGGATTCATTTCACAGCTTGAAAATGATTTAACATCTCCTTCTATTGCAACCTTAATAGATATATTAGAGATACTTGGTACAAATTTAAAAGAGTTTTTTAGCGATGATAGAGCTGAAAAAATTACATATACTTATGAAGATATGTTTGAAACAGAAAATGAGGAATTAAAGTATTCCCTTATGTGGCTTGTGCCTAATGCACAGAAAAACATGATGGAACCAATTATGATTACATTACAACCTGGAGGACAATATCTAGAAGAAGATCCTCATGAAGGAGAAGAATTTGGATTTGTACTTTCTGGTAATATAACGCTACATCTTGGTGATACTAAGCATAAGATAAAAAAAGGCCAAAGCTTCTATTTTAAACCTAAGGCCAACCACTATATTTCAAACAATGGAAAAACTGTAGCGAAAGTTATTTGGATTAGTACTCCTCCATCATTTTAATTAATATAAATATTAGTAATAAATTATAATTTTTAATATACAGAAAGAGGTGTTTATATTGAGTCAAAATATAATTGAGATAAAAAATGTGTCTAAAACATACGGTGATAATACTGTTTTAAATAACTTATCTCTTAATATAAGGAAAAATGAATTTCTTACTTTATTAGGTCCAAGTGGCTGTGGTAAAACAACAACTCTAAAAATATTAGCAGGCTTCGAAAATAGCGACATCGGTAAAGTTTTATTTAACGATGAAGACATTTCAGCTTTACCTCCATATAAGAGACAATTAAATACTGTATTCCAAAAATATGCCCTATTTCCTCATATGAATGTATATGAAAATATAGCTTTTGGATTAAAAATTAAGAAAGTATCAAAAAATGAAATAGATAAAAAAGTTAGTGAAATGCTAAAGCTTGTTGCTCTTGAAGGTTTTGAGAAAAGATCTATAGATTCTCTAAGTGGTGGACAACAACAAAGAGTTGCTATTGCTAGAGCTTTAGTTAATGAACCTAAGGTACTACTACTTGATGAACCTCTTGGTGCTTTAGATTTAAAACTTAGAAAAGAAATGCAAAGTGAGCTTAAAAGAATTCAACAAAGACTTGGAATAACATTTATCTTTGTTACTCATGATCAAGAAGAAGCACTGACAATGTCAGATACTATTGTTGTTATGAATAAGGGAATAATTCAACAAATGGGCTCTCCAGAAGATATTTATAACGAACCTGCCAATGCTTTTGTTGCTGATTTTATTGGTGAAAGTAATATAGTTGATGGAATAATGCTTGAAGATTTAAAAGTTGAATTCTGTAATCATGTATTCACATGTGTTGATAAAGGATTTAATTCCAATGAAGTAGTGGACGTTGTAATAAGACCTGAAGATATAGAAATTATCTCACCTGAAAAAGGAATGATTACTGGTAAAGTAAATTCCGTTAAATTTAAAGGCGTTCATTATGAGATAGAAGTAATTGAAAATGAACATAAGTGGATTGTACATAATATAAAAAATGCAGAAATCGGAGCTATGGTGGGATTAAATATTTCTCCAGAGTCTATTCATATCATGAGAAAGGTAATGATGTAAAATGAAGAAGAATAATGGTTCAAGTACTCTTCCTGCTTCACCTTATATAGTATGGAGCACATTATTTATTGTAATTCCACTTATTATAATTGTTTTCTTCAGCTTCACACAAGAAACAGCTTCTGGCTATTCTTTTACTTTAGAAAACTTTAAAAGAGTATTAAATTCACAGTATGTTTCTGTATTTAGAAGAAGTCTAGTGTTAGCTTTTCAATCTACAGTGCTATGTCTTATACTTGGATACCCTGTAGCATATTTAATCTCAAAAATGAAATCTAATAGAAGAAATATATTAATCATGTTATTTATTGTTCCAATGTGGATGAATTTTCTACTTAGAACATATGCATGGCTTCCTATACTAGGAAAAAACGGTGTAATAAATAACTTTTTATCTGCCATTGGCTTAAATACTATAAATATACTTTATACTGATGCAGCTGTGCTTTTAGGAATGGTTTATAACTTTTTGCCTTTTATGATACTGCCTATATATACAGTGCTGATAAAAATGGATAACAGTCTTATTGATGCTGCTGCAGATTTAGGTGCAAATAAAAGACAAATATTTACTAGAGTAATATTTCCATTAAGCATGCCTGGAGTTATTACAGGAATAACAATGGTATTTATGCCTGCTGTTTCTACATTTGTTATTTCAAGACTTCTTGGTGGTGGACAGTACATGCTGTTAGGAAACTTAATCGAAACCCAATTTACAACCATGGGAGATTGGAATTTTGGTTCAGCACTAGCTATCTTTATGATGATTATAATTTTGATTTCTATGGCTATAATGAATAAATTTGAAGGTACTGAAAGTATGGAAGGAGGAAAATAAATGTTAAATAAAATATCTAGTTTTATCAAAAGGTTTTATCTATTAATAATCTTTATATTTCTATATACTCCTATAGTAACATTAATGGTTTTCTCCTTCAACGACTCTAAATCTATGGGGCAATGGAAGGGTTTTACTTTAAGATGGTATCAGGAGCTTATGCAAAATGATAGAATTCTTCTTGCCCTTAAAACAACATTGATAATTGCCGTAATTGCTTCAGTTGTTGCTACTATCATTGGAACTTTTGCTGCTATAGGAATACATAAAATGAGGGGATTTAAAAAGAAAGCATTGCTTAATATCAATTATCTTCCTGTGTTAAATCCTGATATTGTTACTGGTATTTCACTTATGAGCTTATTTATATTTGTAACTCCTTATTTAAATATTGAATTTGGTTTTACTACTATGCTAATAGCTCATATTACTTTTAATATTCCTTATGTTGTATTATCAATACTACCAAAATTAAAGCAAATGCCAACTAACATAGAAGAAGCTGCTTTAGATTTAGGTGCAACTCCTTTGTATACTCTTAGAAAGATAGTACTTCCACAAATAAAGCCAGGAATTTTTGCTGGTATGCTTATGGCCTTTACAATGTCTATTGATGACTTTGTAATAAGCTTCTTCACCACAGGTCCTGGTGTTACTAACCTTTCTATTGAGATTTACTCAATGGCTAGAAAAGGAATAAATCCATCAATTAACGCATTATCTACATTAATGTTTATAATAGTGCTTATACTATTATTAATAGTAAATAGAAAAGATTTTAGTACGAAAGGTGTTGAAAAGTAAATGAAAATAAAAAAATCTATTGCTTGTGTTTCAGCTGTATTATTAGCATCTTCTGCTTTTGTAGGATGCTCTGGAAGCTCTGCTGGAGAAAATGGAACTATTAACGTATTTAACTGTGGTGATTATATTGATCCTTCATTAATTAACCAATTCGAAAAAGAAACAGGTATTAAAGTAAATTATGATACTTATGATACAAATGAAATAATGTATCAAAAAGTTAAAACTAATCCTGGAACATATGATATAGTTGTTCCTTCTGATTATATGATTGAAAAAATGATTGCAGAAGATATGGTAGAAAATATAGATTTTTCAAATATTCCTAACTATAAATATATTGGTGAAGATTATAAGAACCTTTCTTACGATCCTAATAATGAATATTCTGTACCATATATGTGGGGAACTATTGGTATAATTTATGATCCTTCAGTTGTTACTGAACCTGTAACAAGTTGGAATATTCTATGGGATAAACAATATAAAGATAATGTTTATATGTTCAATTCAATTAGAGATACAATGGCTATTGGTTTAATTAAAACTGGTTCATCTATCAACTCAACTAATGCATCAGAAATTGAAGCTGCTAAAAATGCTTTAATAGCACAAAGAGATGCAACTAATCCAGTATATGTTGTTGATGAAGTTAAAGATAACATGATAGCTGGAGAAAAAGCATTAGCTACAGTATGGTCTGGTGATGCAATTTATATCATGAATGAAAATCCTGATTTAAAATATGCTATCCCAGAAGAAGGTTCTAATAAATGGTTTGATGCTTTAGTAATACCAAAAGGTGCTCCAAATAAATCAGGTGCAGAAGCTTTCATAAACTTCCTATGTGATCCTGATAATGCATTAAAAAATGTTGAATATATTGAATACTCAACACCAAATACAGCTGCTTTTGAGATGTTAGATGAAGAAACAAAAAATAATCCTGCTGCTTACCCTTCTGAAGAAACTTTAGCAAGATGTACAATATTTACTAACTTAAATTCAGAAACATTAAAACTATATGAATCAGCATTTACTGATGTACTTTCAAATTAAGGCAATTTAAACTATGGTAAGATACTATATAATATGTGAGGGTAGGGTACAAGGAGTTGGATTTAGATATTTCTGTCAGATGAACGCCGCTGAACTTAATTTAACTGGTTATGCCCATAATCTTAATAACGGCATGGTAGAAATTGAAGTTCAAGGCTCTGAAGAAAAAATAAATATATTTATTCATAACATAAAAAAAGGTAATTTCTTCATAAGAGTAAATAACTTAAGCCAGAAGAAAATAGATTTACATCCTTCCGAAAAAAAGTTTTCAATAAGATAACGAAAAAAGGACTGAAAAAAAGTCCTTTTTTCAATTATCAATCCTCCCTTTCCACTTTTGTATCATATAACATTAAATTGTAATTCTTAATTATATTAATAAGCTTATCAGCATATATAAGCTCTCCAGCTTCATTTTTAGCAGTACTATATCCTGCCCTTTGAAGGGCTAAAGCCTGACTTCGATAGTCTTTTGCAATAAATACACCATTAACGGTATATCTTTCATTTTCATATAAAAATAGTCCATGATCTTCTATCGATTCTGCTTTGCTATCATACTTCCTAAAACTAGCCTCAATTACATCCGAATAATTTTCATTTGTAGTCATAGTAGCTATATCCCCATTCCATCTACTATCAGCTTTAATGCCAAATAAATTATTATGTTCCATTGCTAACTGTGATTTTCCCCATCCAGACTCTAAAATAGCCTGTCCTATAGTTATAGATGGCAATATACCATACTTCTTATAATTGATATATGCCTGCTGCTCTATTGATTCAATAAACTCTATCTTATCATAATCGTAATATAATCCTTCATATAGTGAGCAGTACTTTATTTTTTCTAAATACTCATTTGCTTCAACAATCTGTTCTTCTTCAAGTCCTAAATCTTCTAATACACTTTGAAAATTCTTAATCTTATATAGTGCATCTACCTTTTCTAAGAATCGTTCTGCAATCATAGTCAAATCATCATCTTGAATTAAAGTAGAGTTTCCATCATACAATACCATGGCAATGGCCATAACCTCCTGCCAATTAACTTGAGCTCTTCCATAACTCACTGAATCAGCTATATTTATGTAATCCTCCATCTGTTCTGCTGTAAATATTTCCTTCTTTAAAATATCTATATTAAACATATTTATTACTATAGAAAACGTAAGTAAAAAAACACTTATAAACAATATTACAAATATCGTTACTGAAGTTGTTTTATTTTTTTCAACCTTATATTCTTCAATTCCATTATAAACACTCTTATTTTGCACTCTTTCCACCTCCCTCTTTAATTATATATATATTCTTTGAATTATTTATTACATTACTATTACAAAAAAATTAAACAAAAATAATAAAAGGTATTAACATACCATATCTACTCCATAATTTGTTAATACCTTTTATACTTATATTTTTAAACTTTTTCTATCTTTAACTCTTCTTTGGAAAAAAATTCTTCAGTTTCGCTAATTACTACTTTTCTAAGAGCAATAAGTCCCACCAAATTAGGTAAAGCCATTAATCCATTAACTATATCTGCTATCACAAAAACCGTGTCCAACGATAAAAATGGCCCAACAGCAACAAATGATATAAATACTATCTTATATAATTTTATACTCTTTATACCTGCTAGATATTGAAGACACTTTTCACCATAATAATTCCAACCTATAATTGTAGTAAAGGCAAAAAATATAAGCCCTATATTTACAATAAACTTTCCAATACCTGCTATAGGAAATGCTGTTTCAAAAGCAGCTGTTGTCATAGCCACACCTTCAAGTCCACTATTAAATGCTCCTGTCAATACAAGTGCAAGACCAGTCATTGTACATATTAATATAGTATCAATAAATGTTCCTATCATTGAAATAAGTCCTTGTTTAACTGGTGATTTTGTTTTTGCAGCTGCAGCTGCTATAGGTGCACTTCCAAGACCTGCTTCATTAGAAAAGATACCTCTACCTATACCTCTTTGAATTACTGTTTTAATAGTAATTCCAGCTGCACCTCCCAGTGCAGCCTGGGGATTGAATGCACTGCTCACTATCAACAGAATAGCCTCTGGTATCTCCTTAAAATAACATATAAGTATTAGTAAGGCTCCTATAATATAAAGTGAAGCCATAAATGGTACTATTTTTTCTGCTACTTTAGATATTCTTTGAATTCCTCCCAATGTAACAGCAGCAACTAATACTGTAATTACAGTTGCTGTAATCTGGGGAGAAATATTAAAACCTTTAGTAACTGCATCTGATATAGATTTTACCTGCCCAAATGTTCCTATTCCTAAAAGAGCTACTGCTAATCCAAAGAAAGCAAATAATTTTGCTAAAAGTTTATTGCCTGTTCCTTTCTCTATATAATACATAGGGCCTCCACACATCTGACCATTTTCATCACATTCTCTATACTTTATAGCTAAAAATCCTTCTGCATATTTTGTGGCCATTCCTACAAAAGCTGCAATCCACATCCAAAGTATTGCTCCTGGTCCTCCTGTTCCCACAGCCGTTGCAACCCCTACAATATTTCCTGTTCCTATAGTTGCTGATAAAGCTGTACATAGCGCAGCAAAGCTAGATATATCACCATCTCCTTTAACTTGGTCTTCATCCTTAGAAAATAAATACTTAAAAGCAAGTGGAAGCTTGGTTATCTGTAAAAAGCCTAACTTTACTGTAAAATATATTCCTGTTCCTACTAAGAGAATTAATAGTGGTGGTCCCCATACTAAATTGTTCATTAAATTTAAAATATTTTTTACTATCTCTAAAAATTTCATAAAAAAACCTCCTATTATTTTAGGAGGAGATTAATAAAAATATTATATATAATTATATTTAAACTTTTAAAATATTTAAGAAATTAAATATAATATTTTTATTTAATCCCCTGTCCTTTTACCTGAGAGTTTCAACATTTCTGTCTTGCTCCTTCGGTGCTCAAAAATTTTGAGTCTCTCCAAGGGCTCGTCCAATAGCGGTCCTACAAACCTGAAAGATTTACTTCTTCGGTGGATTATTAAATCGCTCTCCCACTACCTTCAACCGAACATATTATTTTGTTAGATTAATTATATACTTTATGATAAATTTTTTCAATATTTATCTATATAATCTGTTTATAGCACTGATCATAGCCTTAATAGAAGCCTTAGTAATATTACTATCTACACCTACACCAAAAGTTTTTATAAAGCTATCCCGTCTCTCCATATACACATAGGAAGCTGCTTCCGCTTCTGAACCCATGCTTAAGGAATGTTCTTTATAATCTAATATTTTAACATTAATCAATTTGCTTTTTGATAATCCATTTAAAAGAGAATCAATAGGTCCATTTCCAATTCCCTCAATAATATGTTTTTCATTTTTAAAAGTTATTTCTGCCTTTACTTTTGTATTTACCTTTTCATTTACCTCTACTATATCTTCAATATTAAGGTTATTAAGCTTCATGGGCTCTTTTATATCTAAGTATTGTTCTGTAAAAGCATTCATTATTTCATTCGGTTGTACTTCACCTTTTAACTCTGAAATTTTCTGAACTACTTCTGCAAACTCTTGTTGCATTGATTTTGGAAGCTTATACCCAAAACAATGATCCATAATAAAGGCTACTCCTCCTTTTCCTGATTGGCTATTTATTCTTACTAAAGGCTCATATTCTCTTCCTAAATCAGTTGGATCTACAGGTAAATACGGTACTTGCCATATGTTCTTATGCCTTTCATTATATTTTTTTATTCCCTTATTTATTGCATCTTGATGTGAACCTGAAAATGCTGTAAAGACTAAGTTTCCTGCATATGGATGCCTTACATGCACTGGAATCTTTACACACCTTTCATATATTTCAATTATTTCATTGATGTTTTCAATATTAAGCTCCGGATTTACTCCATGAGAAAACATATTATAGGCAACTGTCAGTACATCTACATTACCAGTCCTTTCACCATTACCAAATAAAGTTCCTTCAACTCTATCAGCACCAGCTAAAAGTGCCATTTCAGCATCAGCTACCCCTGTTCCTCTATCATTATGTGGATGTACACTTATAATAACATTTTCTCTAGATTTTATACCCCTGCACATATATTCAATTTGGTCTGCAAATATATTTGGTGTATCCATCTGCACTGTTGATGGCAAGTTTATTATGACCTTATTATTCTTATCTGCTCCCCAAGTTTTTACCACTGCATTACATACTTCAAGAGCATAATCCATTTCTGTCCCTGTAAAACTTTCTGGAGAGTACTCTAAATATATTTTCCCTGGAAATGATTTTACATATTCCTTTACAAGTTTTGTTCCCTCTATAGCTATTTCTTTTACTTCACTTTTACTCATATTGAAAACAACATCTCTTTGCAGTATTGAAGTAGAATTATAAATATGAACTATAGCCTGATTTACTCCTTTTAAAGCTTCAAAAGTCTTTTCTATTAAATGTGGCCTAGCCTGAGTAAGAACCTGCACAAGCACATCATCTGGAATTATATCCTCTTCAATTAACCTTCTTAAAAAGTCATATTCTATTTTTGATGCAGAAGGAAACCCTACTTCAATTTCCTTAAACCCAAGCTTTACTAAGAGCTTAAAAAACTCTACCTTTTCATCTACAGTCATTGGATTTATTAATGCTTGATTTCCATCTCGTAAATCCACACTACACCATATAGGCGCTTTATTAATTGTATTATTTGGCCATTTTCTATCCTTCAATTCTATAGTTTCAAATCTTTTGTATTTTTTATAATTTAACATTTAATAGCCCCCTTAAAAATGTTTATATAAAAAATCTTCACCCTTCTAATACTCTCAATTATTACTTTTAAGTATTCTTTTTTATTATATTATCTAATTAATACTTTTTTGTCAATATTTTACTTTTGGTTTTCTACTCTATTTCTCTCTTCCCCATTATAGAAAGCTTCTATATTACTTATTACCTCATCAAATAATCTTCCTCTAGCTTCTACACTTGCCCATGCAATATGAGGTGATAAAATAAGTTTTTCTTTATCTTCAACTTTTAATATTGGACTATCTTCTTTTATTGGCTCAATTTCAAATACATCTAGAGCAGCACCTTTTATTTTTCCTTCATTTAAGGCTTTAGCAAGATCTTCTTCACATACTATAGGTCCTCTACCCATATTTATTAAAATAGAGCTTTTCTTCATTTGACATAATGCATCATAATTTATTAATCTATCAGTCTTTTCATTTAATGGTGCATGAATAGATATTATATCGCTTTCTTTTAATAATTCCTCAAATGAAACTCTTTCAAAGTCCTTAGATGAATTTTTTCCTGATGTAGAGTAATAAATAACTTTTGCACCAAAGACTTCTGCTATCTTAGCCACTCTTATTCCTATATTTCCCAAACCTATTATTCCCCATGTCTTTCCTTCTATTTCGTTAAAAGGTTTATTTAAACATGTAAATAATCCACACTTAGAATATTCACCACTCTTTACAAAATTATCATAATAAAATACTTCATCCATTAAAGCTAAAGCTGTGGCAAAGGTATGTTGAACTACAGTACTAGTAGAATAACCTGCAACATTTGTTACAGCTATGTTTCTTTCCTTAGCATATTCTATGTCTATATTATTAAAACCAGTAGCAACTTCACAAATTAACTCTAAATTTTCTGCTGCTGATAAATTTCCTTTATCAAGCACAACCTTATTAGTAAATACTATATGAGCATCCTTAATCCTTGTTCTTACTTCTTCATAAGAAGTTGTATCATAATAAGTAAAATTCCCATACTTCTTTAATTTATCATAAGATACATCGCCTAAGCTTTTTCCATCTAATATAACAATATTCTTCTTCATTTTCTTCTCCTTTACATTAAATTTAAATACTTCATAAATACTTAAACATTATATCACTATATCTATTATTTCTCATGCTTTTTTAAAGATGATAATACTTTTATAATTGTATCTATATCTTCATCACTAAGCTCTTCATAATTATCTAGCTTTTCTTTAATATCTTCAATAATATGACTTTTGTAATTATCTGAACTCTTATTTCTTCCGGAATTCACTATATATAATGTTATTGTAGTAGTAATTACTCCAATAACCCCAATTCCAATTATCATAAGTATAACAGCAAAAATTCTACCTAACTGCGTTTTTAAAAGTACATCTCCATAGCCAACGGTAGTAAAAGTAACAAAACTCCACCAAAGAGCATCTTCAAGACTTATACCTTCTATAGTAGAAATAATTACTGCACCAATAACAATTATTATCACTGATATAACCAGCAAAAAGTTGAATTTGTTTTTTCTTATTTCATCTCTTACCTTAACTTTAAATTTAATGATATTTACTATAACCATAAAAACTTTACATAGTCTAATTACCATATATGCAGGAATAATTTCAGTAATCTTCACTACTTTAAAACATTTCAAATATATTCTTATGGAGATAATTGATAAAAGATCAATTATATTTTCCTTAAAAAACTCCTTCTTATTCTTACTTAATACTAATCTGCCAATATAATCACCAATGAATATAAGCCTAATAATATTTTCTATATAATAAAATGATAGACGTACTTCTTTAGGAATACTTACAAATATATCTATAACTATTATTAAGCTTAACATTAATGCCACTAAACCTATAAAATAATCATATACGCTCTTTTTATTCATATGCCTCTTCTCACTTTTTAAAAGATAATATATTAATTTATATGTAATCTACATAATTATAATTCTATATATAGTTTCTATGTTTTAAAAATATTTATTATACTTATAATTCATCATAAAAAATGTGCTGTATTAAAAGCTACAGCACATTTTTACTTCTATTTATTTTCTGTTCTCTTTACATCCCATATTTCATCTGCATATTGAAGTATTGTTCTATCACTAGAGAATGTTCCTGCATTACATACATTTAAGAAACATTTCTTTGCCCAAGCCATTTTATCTTTATAAGCATTAAATACTTCATCTTCTGTCTTTTTAAAACTTTCAAAATCAGCTAATAAGAAATATTGATCTCCTTCTTTGATTAATGAATCAAATAAATCATCAAAGTCTCCTGTTCCTCCATCATTTAAAGTTCCATCTATCAGTGTATCCATTACTCTTCTTATTGAATCATCACTTTCGTAATATGATTTTGATTTATATTTTCCTTGAATTTCTTGAATGTCTTCAACCTTTAATCCAAAGATAAAGTTGTTTTCTTCTCCACTTTCTCTTACTATTTCTACATTAGCTCCATCTAATGTTCCAAAAGTAGGTGCCCCATTAAGCATAAACTTCATATTTCCTGTTCCTGATGCTTCTTTTCCTGCAGTTGAAATTTGTTTTGAAAGATCAGCTGCTGGGAATAATTTTTCTGCATATGAAACTCTATAGTTTTCTACAAAATGAACTTTGATTTTCTTACTTACTTCTTCATCTTCATCAACAAGTCTTGCTATTTCATTAATAAATTTAACTATTGTCTTTGCTCTTCTATATCCTGGGAAAGCCTTAGCTCCAAATATAAAAGTTGTTTTTGGTATATCCATTTGAGGATTTTCTTTAATTCTATAGTATAAATCTAGAATATAAAAGGCATTAAGAAGTTGTCTCTTATATTCATGCATTCTCTTAATTTGAATATCAAACATTGAATCTGGATCTATTTCTACCCCTTCAGTATCTTTGATATATTTTGCTAATTGTTCCTTCTTTGCATGTTTTATATCCATAAACCTTGTTAATACTTTTTCATCATCTGCATATTTTTCAAGATTTTTTAATAAAGATAACTCTCTCACCCAATCTTCATTACCTAATAGTTCTGTAATTAATTTTGATAATTCTTTATTACACAATCTTAACCATCTTCTTGGAGTGATTCCATTAGTTTTATTTTGGAATTTTTCTGGATATAATTTATACCAATTATTTAATTCTGTTTTCTTTAAAATATCAGTGTGAAGTTGTGCTACTCCATTTACTGTATGTCCAACATGTATAGCTAAGTTGGCCATTCTAACTGTATTGTTATTAATTATTCTGAACTCTTGAATTTCTGCTCCAGCATATCCCTTGTCTTTTAATTCTTCTAAAAATCTTTTATCAATTTCTTTTATTATATCTAATACTTCTGGAAATAGTTCCTTAAATAAATCTTCATTCCATTTTTCCAAAGCTTCCGCTAAAATTGTATGGTTAGTATAAGCAAATACTTTATTTGCAACTCTTAAAGCTGCATCAAATTCAACTCCTTCTTCCTGTGTTAATATTCTTATAAGCTCAGGAATTGCAATAGTAGGATGAGTATCATTTAATTGTACAGCAATCATATCTCCTATATCTTCTGTTACCTTACCATATTTCTTTTTATAACTTCTTATTATATCTTGCAATGATGCACTTGAGAAGAAATATTGTTGTCTAAGTCTAAGCATCTTACCTTCTTTATTAGAATCATTTGGATATAACACTCTTGAGATATCTTCTGCTCTATTTTTATCTTCTAAGGCTTCATCATATTTTTGAGCATTAAATAATGTGAAATTAAACTCTTCTATAGGTTCACATTTCCATAATCTTAATGTATTTATATTTTTATTTCCATAACCAATGATTGGAGTATCATAAGGTACTGCTTTAACCTTCATATCTTTGTAATTGATAATAACAGTCTCACAGTCTTTTCTTATGCTCCATGGATCTCCATATTTAAGCCAAAAATCCCCAGTTTCCTTTTGTACTCCATTTTCAATATATTGAGAGAATAATCCATTACTATATCTTATTCCATAACCTGTAAGTGGTACTTCCATTGTAGCTGCTGAATCCATAAAGCAAGCAGCAAGTCTTCCAAGACCTCCATTACCAAGTCCTGCATCTTCTTCAATTTCTTCTATTTTATTTATATCAATATTAAGCTCTTCTAAAACTGCTTTAACATCTTCATATAATCCAGTTGATATCAAATTGTTACCTAATGCTCGTCCCATTAAATACTCAGCAGATAGATAAAATGCTTGCTTTCCATTTTCATATAATTCCTTTGTATCATTCCATTTATCAATTATTTCTTCCATTATTGTAAGAGAAAGAGCATTAAATATTTCAAAATCCTCTGCATCTTCAATTCTTTTTGCGTATTTTATCTTTAAATATCTCTCAATTCCTCTTTTTATTTCTTCTCTTACCACTTTTATTCACACCTTCCATACATTTTTGTATATTTATATATTTTATCTGCTAAATCACAGTTTAATATATTCTCTCTAACTCTCCATTTCCAATTTTCACCTAAGGTTGATGGTAAATTCATTCTTGCTTCATTTCCTAAATTCAAGAAATCTTGCATAGGTGCTATGGCTAAACTTCCAACACTAGACCATGCACCTCTTATGAAGCCCCAATTATATCCTTCATTGCTATTCATAGCTAAATATTCCTTACAATATTTAACATCTTCCTTAGCTCCTGTTTTTTCATACCATCCTCTGAAGGTATCATTATCGTGAGTACCTGTATACACTATGCATTTGTTCATATAATTATGTGGTAAATAATCACTTTCTTCTCTTGCATCAAAAGCAAATTGAAGAACTTTCATACCTGGGAAATCTGATTCTTTTAAGAATTCTATAACTTCCTCAGTGAGATATCCTAAATCTTCTGCTATTATATCTACTTTACCTAATTTATTCTTTATGGCTTCAAAAAGCTTCATTGCAGGTCCTTTGACCCATTTGCCATTCACTGCTGTTTTTTCTCCATATGGCACACTCCAATAGCTTTCAAAGCCTCTAAAATGATCTATTCTCAGAACATCATATAACTTTAAACTTTCTTCAACTCTTCTTATCCACCAAGTAAATCCATCTTCCTCCATTGCCTTCCAATTATATATAGGATTTCCCCATAATTGTCCTGTTTTTGAGAAAGCATCTGCTGGACATCCTGCTACAGCTTTAGGTTCTAATGTATCTTCATCTACTAAGTAATCTTTTGGATTACTCCATACATCTGCACTATCTATAGCCACATATATAGGTATATCCCCTATTATCTTAATGCCTTGCATATTGGCATAGCTTTTAAGCTTGTGCCATTGCTTAAAAAATAAATACTGTATAAAGCTCCAATATTCAATTTCATCTTTTAGCAGTAACTCACATTTTTCTAAAGTTTCTATATCTCTTCTTTTAATATCATCATCCCACTTAAGCCATGATACTAAGCCAAAGTATTCTTTTATAGCCATATATAATGAATAATCTTTTAACCATTTCTTATTTGCTTTTTTAAATGCTGCTATTTCATTGCTAATTCTAAGATTGCCACTTTCTTTATAATTTAGATAAGCTTTCTTAAGCACCTTGTATTTAGTTTTAAATAATAATCCATAATCAATACTTTCTTTATCTTTGTAATAATCTTCATCTTCATAATCTAACTTTTCTAAAATACCTTCTTCATTTAAGATGTCAAAATCAATAAAATATGGATTGCCTGCAAAGGCTGAAAATGATTGATATGGTGAATCTCCATATCCAGTAGGCCCAAGAGGAAGTACCTGCCAATAACTTAATCCTGTCCTACTTAAAAAATCAACAAATTTATATGCTTCCTTGCCAAATGTCCCTATGCCAAACTTACCTGGCAGAGAAGAAATATGCATTATAACTCCTGCACTTCTATCCATGATTATCCTCCCTTAAGAATAAATAATCTATAGTAATTACTATAGATATTCCTAAACTTTCAAAACTATTTTCTGTTCCATCTATAAAGTTTCCTCATAAACATATTATCCCTTGTAGTCTCTTTTCTTTTACAAATGATATAAACATATCAATATTAATGTATAATCATTTTGCTAGAATATCATTGTATATTTAGATTCCTTTATCTTATTACCTATTATACTGATCATTTCAGAAAAGAGTGGGTTAAAAACCCCTTTTACTAAAACACCAATATTTTTTTGTATTATTTTGCTTTAGTATTCTAGCACTGTTATTAGGGATATAATTACTATCCTTAATAAATTCTAACACCTTTTCTATTGTACTTTCTTTAACATCTGGATGATTATTAAGCGCTCTTGAAATTATGCTTACTCCAACTCCTGTCAACTTAGCTATATCTCTTATATTCATTTTTAACCCTTCTTTTGGAACAATACATCGGTAACTATTCCAAAAAATCATTAAAAAATAATTTTAATGGCTTGTACAATTATTACCACTAAAATTATTTACATTTTTTTCTATATTTACATTATATTATCGTTTTAAACTGTTTTCAAATATAATATTATTTTTTTCTTTCCAAATAAAAAAAACAACCTTAAATAATACTGCAGTATTAAAGTTACGTATATCATAAGCAGTGTATTTTTCTATCTTATCCAGCCTATATATAAGTGTATTTCTATGAATATATAACGCCTTAGCTGCATCACTTAAATTAAGTCCACACCTAAAAAACACTTCTATAGTTCGTATCATTTCATTGTCAAGCTTAGAAAATCCCTCATTAAATATATGATATATCTTCTCCTTCTTTTCTTCTGATACTGAATCAATAATTCCTTCTAAAATTAATTTTTTTTCATTAATAACACTTTCACTTACTTTATATTTATTAGCTAACATAAGTTTATATTCACACTCTTCAAAAGATTTTTTTAAGGCTTCATAATTTTCAATCTGGCAATAGCTTATATAATATCTACTGGTAAAATTATTAAGTAAAGCATCCTTTATTCCTATAATATGCTCATAAATTTCTTTTACTTCAGCAATCAAAAGTAACTTATCATTAATTAAAATAACTTCTATATCACTATCATGATATAACTCTTTTATATATAGATAAGCATCGTATAATTTACTTTCTATATATATATCTATTAAATAAAACTTATCTAAAAGAGCAGGCCATACTGCCGAAATTATATCTTTTTCTATATTTTTTCCTTCTAGTAATGATGTAACTATACTTTCCTTATGAATCAAAATATCTTTTAGCTTATTTTCTAAAGAATATGCCAATAAATTTAATGTACTACCAAATGCTGCTTTTGTTTTCAAGCAGCATTCGGTTCCATTAAATTTAATACTTTTACTTACTATCTGATCACTATCATCATATTCTAAAGTTTCATAAACTCCTAAGCTTTCAATTGATAATCGGAAAGGTATATTACAACATTCATAAATATTTTTTACCATGTTCTCAATACATTCCACAATATCACCTCTTAAGCACTTACATATACTTTATCTTAGATTACCCTTAAAGTTGTATCCTTATCAAATACATGTAAACTATTAGCATCTAAGTATATCTTAGCTTTTTCTCCTACTTTTAAATTCGTAGTCCCTTCTATTCTTATTGTTACTGAAGCATTTCCACATTTAGTATAAACATAACTTTCTGCTCCCATATGTTCTACAACTTCAATATCACCAACAATAGTTGAATGTGGATTATTTGCTATAAGTTCTTTGTCATCACTTAAGCTTTGTGGTCTTATACCAAAAGTAACCTCTTTTCCTATATAAGATTTTAATGCATCACATTTATCTGCTGGAAACTTTATCTTATTTCCATTAAATGATGCAAATAAATCATTTCCTGATTTTTCAATAACACCATCTATAAAATTCATTTGTGGGCTTCCCATAAATCCAGCAACGAATAAATTTGTTGGATAGTTATAAATATTTTGTGGAGTATCAACTTGTTGAATTACACCATCTTTCATAACAACAATTCTTGTACCCATTGTCATAGCTTCTACTTGGTCATGTGTAACATAAATAAATGTTGTTTGTAATTTTCTATATAATTTACTAATTTCAGTTCTCATTTGAACTCTTAGTTTTGCATCAAGGTTAGATAATGGCTCGTCCATTAAGAATACCTTAGGATTTCTTACAATGGCTCTTCCTAATGCAACTCTTTGTCTTTGCCCTCCTGATAAAGCCTTTGGTTTTCTCTTTAATAAATGTTCGATGTCAAGAATTTTAGCTGCTTCTGTAACTTTCTTTTCTATTTCATCCTTTGGCATCTTTCTTAATTTTAATGCAAAAGCCATATTGTCATATACAGACATATGAGGATATAAAGCATAGTTTTGGAAAACCATTGCTATATCTCTTTCTTTTGGTTCAACATCATTTACTAATGTATCCCCTATATATAATTCACCTTTTGAAATATCTTCTAACCCTGCAATCATTCTTAATGTAGTTGACTTACCACAACCAGATGGTCCAACGAAAACTATAAATTCTTTATCTTCTATTTCTAAGTTGAAATCTTTAACTGCTGTTACATCGCCTTGATAAATTTTATAAATATGTCTTAATGATAAACTTGCCATATATATTCCCTCCATAAATTCATTTTTAAACTCTTAATATATTTATATTGTACTTCTTGAAATTGTTTTCATCTATATGTAATAGTTACAAATTAACATATTATTTTTTGTAATAATATCTAATATGTTAATTTCTTACATATATACTTTTACTTTGTAATCATAACATAACATAAAGTTTATTTTCAATGTATTAAAGTTTCTACTCACTATATACATCAAAAAAATTCATCCTTTTTTACTTATTATTTTTTAATTATCCAAGAAGTATTTTTCATTTATTTATGGTAATTCAAAAAGAATATTAGAAATCGGTTACTATCTGTATATTCCTATATTTAAAACTCTATTATTTTTTATAATTTTACTATTTACATTTTTATAGTAATCGGTTACTATAATATTAATGGTATATTTAGGAGGTAATTAATATGCATAAGAATATAGTATCAATGTTACAAGACAATTTTATAAACGTATTTAATGTAAAGGATCAACACTTATTCTTCTCACCAGGAAGAGTTAATTTAATAGGTGAACATACAGATTATAATGGTGGACATGTTTTCCCTTGTGCACTTTCTTTTGGAACATATGGAATAATATCTAAAAGAAATGATAGAAAAGTAAGATTATATTCAATGAACTTTGAAGATTTAGGAGTTATTGAGTTTAGTCTAGATTATATGGTTTATGATAAAGCACATGATTGGGCAAACTATCCAAAAGCAGTTATAAAAACTTTTGAAAATCATGGATATAGAACTGAACACGGTTTTGATATATTATTCTACGGAAATATTCCAAACGGAGCTGGACTTTCATCTTCAGCTTCATTAGAAGTATTAATGGCTGTAATCATTAATGATTTAAACAACTTTAATTTAGATATGATATCTATGGTGAAAATGTGCCAAGAAGCTGAAAATAAATTCATTGGCGTTAACTGTGGTATCATGGATCAATTTGCTATTGGTATGGGTACTGAAGGATGTGCTATACTGTTAGACTGTAACACTTTAGAATATAGATATAGTAAAATCAATATGGAAGGATATAAAATAGTAATCGGTAATACTAATAAGAAACGTGGACTTGCTGATTCTAAATATAATGAAAGACGTTCTGAATGCGAAACTGCATTAGCTCAAATACAAACTGTTAAAAATATCAATTCTTTAGGAGAACTTACTGAAGAAGAATTTGAAGAAGTTAAGAACGTAATAACAGATCCAATAGTAAGAAAAAGAGCGAAACATGCCGTTTATGAAAACCAACGTACTTTAAAAGCTGTTAAGGCTTTAGAAAATAACAATTTATTATTATTTGGAAAACTTATGTCTGAATCTCATATTTCTTTAAGAGATGATTATGAAGTTACTGGTAAGGAATTAGATACTTTAGTATCTTTAGCATGGGAAATGCCTGGAGTAATAGGTGCTCGTATGACTGGTGCTGGATTCGGTGGATGTACAGTTAGTATAGTCAAAGAAGAAAATGTTCAAAACTTCATAGATACTATCACTAAAAAATATACTGAAATCATCGGTTATGCTCCTGATTTCTATGTGGCAACTATATCTGATGGTGCTAGAAAATTATTATAATATATTATACAATTATTTAAATAGGCTATCCATAAAAGGATAGCCTATTTATTACTATGCAAGGTGTGATTAAATGAAGATTACTATTCAAGATGTTGCTAAAAAGGCTGAAGTTTCTGTTGCCACAGTATCTAGAGTGCTAAATGGCAACTATCCTGTAAAAGCTGAAACAAAAGAAAAAGTTCAAAAAGTAATAAAAGAACTTAATTTTATTCCTAATATACAAGCTAGAGAACTTACTAGACAAAAATCCACTGCCATAGGAGTTGTTCTCCCTAGTATTAATAATATGTTTTTCCCTGAAGTTGTTACAAGCATAGAAACTGCTTTAAAAGCAAAAGGCTATTCTTTAATTCTTTGCTGCTCTAATAATGATAGAGAAGAAGAGGTAAGATGTATCAATGACCTCCTTGCACGAAATGTTGCAGGCGTAATTGTACTAGATCCTAACACTTCAAATATCAATTCAGATTTTTATAAATCAATTGCTAAAACAGTTCCTATTGTATTTATAAACGGGCATGCTTCCGTAGAAAACATATCTTCTGTTTCCAATGATGAAAGCATTGGTGCTGAGATTGCTTTAAAATATCTCATCAATAATAACCATAAGAATATTCTTTTCATTCGTGGAGAAAATAGTGCTTCTTATGATATCAAAGAAAAAAAATATATAAGCATGCTTACAAATTCAAATCATTACCACCCATCTAATGTAATTAATATCGGTAAGGGAAATGGTAGTGAAACCGTAGATAATACAATTGTATCTGTAACTAATTTCTTAACTAAAAATAGAAAAATAACAGCTATCTTTGCTTGTAATGATCTTATGGCCGTTGGTGCCATAAATGCCTGCAAAAGACTAGGCTTAAATGTTCCAGAAGATATTTCTGTAATTGGTTTTGATAATACTGAGTTAAGCAAAATAGTAGAACCTAAATTAACTACCATAGATCAAAATATGTCTCTTTTAGGAGAAAATGCTGCTGAACTATTATTAGAAAAGATAACTTATAATAATGAATTCAGCAAAAAAATAATTTTAAATAACAAACTTGTGATAAGAGAAACTGTTAATCAGCAAGGTGATTAATCTTCAAAACTAATAAAAATAACCCAGTAATTTAGAATTACCAGGTTATTTTTATTAGTTTTTCATTATCTTGCTTTCGTAAGCTTTTAATTCTATATTATTGAAGTTCTTAACCTTGTCAGTGTGGTTCATAACAAAGTAATAAGTTTCTCCATTAACTTCTCTCTTAACTACTTCAACGCCTTCTTCTGTATCTATCCATTCAATAGCTGCATCAGTAATTATCTTTGCTGCTATGGCATCCATAGTACAGTTATCAAGACCTGTTCCTATATAATAAACTTGACCTTCTTCAAAATTATTAACAGTTACAGCGCTTAAATGATTGTAAAATTCATCATTATACACAAATAGAGGTTTCGCAGTAGTAGTTTTTAACATATCTCTAAAGACAACTCCACTACCTGAAATGCCTGCAAATTCATCTATACCTTTTATATCTACCTCTTGTCCTTCTTGAAGAGATTCTATTTCTTCAACATAACCACCAATTAACTCATTATAATATGTTGGATTAAGCTCTCCAAGAGTTAGATTATTATAGTAATCTTTAATAGCCGTTCTAAAGCTAAATACAACTTTTCCACCATTTTTAACAAATTCTCTAATTCTTTCTTGAACCTCTGATTTAAATACTATCATTGTTGGTATTAATAATACTTTATATTCACTAAAATCAGTATAAGATGGAATAACGTCAATATTTATATTCTTATTATAGAATGGTCTGTAAAGTCTATATACTTCATTCTTATAATCCATTAAGAAACTTTGTTTTTGAATTCTAAATGAAGCCATAGATTCATAATCATAAATAACTGCTACTTCAGCTTTTACTTTACTATTAACTACTTCTTCATTTTCTTTAATATCCTTAAAGAAATCTTGAACTTCAAAGAATTTTCTTCTCTTTATATTATCTTGATCTAATATTCCATAACAATATTGCTCTGCACCTTTAACAGCTCCTCTATATCTAAAATACATAAGCGAATTACATCCATGAGCCATTGCTTGATATGACCACATTTTTGCTTGATTTGGTCTTGGAAGATATCCAATTACATCGTGTCCTTGAGCACCCATTATGGCTTCAGTTATCCAGAAATTTTGCTTTTTAGCACCTCTCATATAATCTAAACCACATGCTATTTCATGAGCTGGAATTGGCTCTCTTTGCCCACCCCATACTGGATAATTATTGTAAGCTACAACATCTAAATGCTGTGCAACTTTTGAAAAATCATAGCTCTTATCAAAATATCCACCTGAAAAATCATGCATTACTACAGAATCTTCACCTAATACTTCCTTTAATAAATCCACTTGCATCTTTGCATATCTTTCAACACTTAAACTTCTAAATCTTTCCCACTCCATACGTAATGAAGGATTATGAGTGGTTATAGTTTTAGCTGGAAGAGGTATTTCGTCAAAGTCATTGTACTCTTGCGACCAAAATACTGTTCCCCAAATTTCATTAAGTCTATTTATATTATTATTATAAGCCTCTTTTAAATAATCTCTAAAAGCTCTCTTACATTCATCACAAAAACAAATATCGCTTCCTTCATGACCAAACTCATTATCTATTTGCCATGCAACAATTCCTTTTTCATTTTTATAGTGCTCTGCAAGAGCTCTTATTATTTTTTCACTAAACTTATGATATGTTCTGCTGTTAAAGCAATACTGTCTTCTTCCTCCAAAAGCTCTCTTTGTGTTATCTTCAAATTCTGATAACACATCAGGATAGTTTTTTGCAAGCCATGCTGGCATAGTAGCTGTAGGAGTACCGAAAATAACTTTCAATCCCTTTTCCTTAGCTTTTGCTATCACATGATCGAAATAAGAAAAATCATATTCCCCTTCAATTCTCTCCATCATATGCCATGCAAATTCACCTATTCTTATTACATTACTACCTAATTCTATTATATTATCTAAATCTTCATTTAACATATTTTCATTCCAGTGCTCTGGATAATAATCAACACCTAAGTACATTTTTATACCTCCATTACCTTAACTCTTTTTTATAATAATTTTACCACATTTATATATGTTTTTAACTATTTTTTACTAAATTTTACTAAAAAATATTATTTAAACCCAGCCCTAAGACTGGGTTTTGTATATTATGCCATTTCAGCATTTCTTTTTTCTTCTAACTTATTGATAATTTCATCTTGGAATTGTCCTTCGATCTTATATCCTTTTTTATAAATTATAAAGGCTATAATACTTATTACTGAAGGTATACCAATCATTAAAACTCTCATACCAAATATTGTACCAGCTGTTTGAACTACATTTGCTTTATATCCTACTATTGTTAAACCTACACCGATTAACCATGCAGAAACTGCTGATGCACCTTTAACTAAAAGTGTTTGGAATGAAGCTATAATACTTTCATTTCTAGTACCAAATTTAACTTCGTTATAATCAATAACGTCAGCAAGCATAACTGTTGTTGCTCCTAAGATAAATCCTGTACCCATCTTCATGATAATTCCTGAAGTTGCTATTAATGTTGCATTTGTTGGCATAAATATTCCTACTAATAATAACATTATTAAACCAACTGCTGGTAAGTAACATGCCATTCTAAATACATTTCTCTTACTCATTTTCTTTGATATTATTGGGAATAATATTAAAGCACTGATTTCAGCAAGTGAAGCAAATGCTGTAAATACTGAATACATATTTTCATTTCCTGTAACATATTTGAAATAATAGATTGCAATACCACCTGCTAATTGAGCAACTAAGTTGTAAGCTAATACTACACCAATATATACTAATAATTGATCATTTTCTTTAATTACTTTAAACGCTTGTTTTAATGTTGTCTTTTCAGCTGATTGTCCTGATGAAGCCATATTGCAGCTACTATCTTTAACATTTACCACTGTAATTATTGATGATATAACAAATATTACCGAAATTATAATTGCTAATTTTCCATATCCTATTGTTTGGTCTCCACTACCTAGCTTATTAACCATTGCTAAACCAAATGCTCCTATAATAAGCCATGCTGAACTAGCAAAAATTCTTGGAATAACTGACATTTGATCTCTTTCTTCCTTAGTCTTAGATAATGAAGGAAGCATTGACCAGTATGGTATATCCATTAATGTATATGTCATTCCCCATAAAATATACATAACTGAGAAATAAGCATAAAGGCTTGTCCCTGTTAAATTTGGCTTTTTAAATAAGAAAATTAATACTACTGCATTAACCAATGTTCCAAGTAAAATCCATGGTCTAAATTTACCATATTTACTTCTTGTATTATCAACTATCATCCCCATCATTGGATCATTAAAAGCATCCCATACTCTAGCTACTAAAAATAAGTTCCCAACAAATAGCGGTGATATTCCAACTAAGTCTGTTAAGTAAATCATTAAGTATGATGAAACTATAGCATAAACTAAATCTTTACCTAAGGCTCCTACACCAAATGAATATTTTGTTTTAAAAGATAAATTCATATTTCCCATCCCTTTCATTTTCAATTTCACATTTATCTTTGAAACTGTTTACATCTGTTACAAGATTTATGATAACATTTTCACCAATAATTTGCAAGAGTTTTTTACTATTTTTTACTATCTTTTTTATATACATTTTACTAAAAAGTTAAAAATAGACTGTATAACCATCTTATACAGTCTTATTTTAAGCCTATTTACAAATAAATTTTATTATCTTGCTATCATAATCTCCAATTAATTTTATATCAATTCCTTGATTCATTAAATAGCTTCCGCTTTTTTCAATTTCTTCTTCATTTATTTGGAATTTATAAATTTTATCACCATCTAATCCTCTAAGCTTTACCCTTGCAGCTCTATGTCCTAACTTACTTTGAGGTAAGAATGCAAATAATAATACCTCTCCCTCTTTTACGTATTGGAATAGGGCATAATCATTTTCAGATGTGTTTTCTAGCCTATAGAAACTTCCTTCTTGAACTATATGACGAATATTTTTATATTCATTAATCATCTCTTTAGAAAGCTCTATTTCATCTTCACTTAACTTTAATATATTACAGCCAATGCCTAGTGTACCCATCATGGCACTATGGTATCTAAATTTCATAGGTATTACTCTTTGTGATAAAAAATTTGGGCAATCTGTCACCCAAGCTCTCATGGCCTTTATTGGATAAATATATGAATAACTATTTTGAATTTTTAATCTATCATATGCATCAGTATTGTCACTTGTCCAGAAATCATCAAATATACCTAGTATACCATAATCAGTTCTTCCTCCACCTGAAGCACAAGCTTCAAATAATACATCTGGATGCTTCTTCTTTAATTCTTTTACAATATCATAAATTGCTTCAATATGCTTATACCAGATATCTTTTTCAACACCAGCTTGTGATATAGGTCTATTAGCATCCCATTTTATATAATCTATTTCATATGAAGATAACAAATTGTCTAGCATTTGGTAAACAAACTCTTTAACTTCTTTTTTAGTCATATTTAATACATATTGTCCTCTTGAAGTATCACTAACTCTAGTTTCATAGTGATATATCCAATCTGGATGCTCTTTATATAAGCTTGCTAACGGATTTACCATCTCAGGCTCAACCCATATACCAAATTTCATATCTAACCCCTTAACTTCATCAATCAAAGGTTTTAAACCATTAGGAAATTTTTCTTCATTTACATACCAATCACCAAGACCATTATATATACAATCTCTTTCACCAAACCATCCATCATCAACAACAAATAATTCTGCTCCTATTTCCTTTGCTTTTTTAGCTAATTTTATTTGTTCATTACAAGTAACTTTAAATTCAGTAGCTTCCCATGAATTATATAATACTGGTCTTAAACCACTTCTTAAAATATTATCATTAGCAAACTTATGCAGATTATGGCTCATTCTTTCAAAACCTCTGCTTGTATATCCACATATAATTGCTGGCGCTATAAAACTCTTTCCTGCTTCAAGAGATAATTCAAAATCAAATTCATTAATTCCCATTTGAACTAAAGTTTCACCATATTGCGTCTGTTCAACAACACCTTTGAAGTTTCCGCTTAGCTTTAAAGCTCCAAAATAAACTTCCCCTGTACTTTCTGTGGCATCTTTATCTAAAATAAAATGAGGATTATGATTATGAGTTGATATTCCTCTTCTATTTTCAATAACTACTTTTCCAAAGCTCATCTTTTGAGTGAATCTTTGTTGTTCAGCTCCCCAATGTCCACAAGTATTAGAAAAATTTAATCCTTCATATGGAATATGGAATTGAGCACTATGTATCTTTTCCACCAATACTTGATCTTTAGTATTATTTACAACTTCAACCCATCTTTCCATAAGATCATAATCATAATGTGATCTATAATGTAAATTTACATCAAAATCATAATGATTATCTTTTAATTTTATGATTAGTTCTTGTCCATTTATTTCATATCCTTCATATCGTAATACTATTTCTCTTGTCTTATCACTAAAATTAACTTTTAAACAAGTTTCTTTATATCTTAATCCTCCATGCACTGGAAACTCTTCTGGAGTTATTTCATGAACTGGATCATTAGTTGATACTTCATTTAAAACAGGCATTTGGAAGTCATTAATATTATCAATTCTATTTCCCCAATATAAATGCCTTATAAGTCCTAAATTATCAACTCCAAAGATATAAGATGTATTTTTAGTTTCAATGCTAAATATATTTTGATTTTCATTAATCTTAATTCCCATAATTTCTCCTTTTTCAATCCCTTTACTAAGATAACGTTTTCTTAATTAGATTATAATATACTCATAGTAAAAAAATCAATATTTTTACTAAATTTCATTATAAAATTTTACTATTTCCTTTAAATATGGCTCTAAGATATCATCATTTTCAAAATATAACTCATGTTTGCCATTATCAAATCTAACAAATTTACAATTTTTAGCATATTTACGAAAAGTATTATGTCCTTCATCATTTACAAAAGTATCTTTTCCTGATTGAAATAATAAAATTGGAATTTGAATTTTCTTTATATTTTCTTCTTTTTTTAATTTTCTTGTTGCTTTTATTGCTTCATTAATCCACTTAAAAGATCCTCCATTTCTCTGAAGCACTTCATTTGCTCGTAATGCATTTAAATGTCGTGAATATCTATATTGGTTTGATGTAGCTGATTCTTCTAAATTATACTCTCCATTGAAAGGACCTTGTCCAAAAATATAATTATTACCTTTTCCAACATATATAAAGAATTTACTGATTAAATAAGCCATATTTTCACTATAATTTCCTGTGTTTATTTCCATCATCGGTGAACTTAATACAGCTTTTTCAAAATATTCTTGATATTTTTCTAAAAATAAAGCTCCAATGCCTCCACCCATAGAATGAGCAAATAAAAATACAGATTCACCTTTCTTTTTCACTACTTCATCCATAAAAATCTTTAAATCCTCTATATAGTAATCAAAGCTATCTATATGAATTTGACTCTTTTCCTTAAAATTCAAATTAGATGATCTTCCATGACCTCTATGTTCTAGACCATATACCGAATATCCCATTTCTGTAAAGTAATAAATAAGTTCAGTATACTTTTCTAAACATTCAGTAAATCCATGGCTTATAACAATGATTCCCTTTTCATCTTGAACAATAAATTTTTCATAATAGATATTTATATTATTACAACCTTTAAAATACCCACTTTCCTTCTTTGTATTTAATTTTCTTTCCACATATCTAATAATTTCTTCATCTTGTCCATAATTTGAACAAAATATATTTGCTATTTCATTCATTTTTATCCCTCTTTTTAATTTTATATGTACAACCTAATCATATATTATACTACTATTCATTGTAAATATCGAAAAATAAAGAAGTATGAACTTTTTTTAAATAATCATACTTCCTTTTCAATATATGGCTATATTATTCTCTTTACACTTTCTCGAATCACAAACTCCGATGGTACTATAACCTTTTTAGCGTAGCGCCTATCATTAGAAAGTTTTTCTACCATAAGTTCTACAGCTACCTCTCCTAAGTATTCTGTATGTACAGAAACTGATGTCAATGGTGGATTAGTATATTGAGACACTATTGTATCATTAAAAGCAATTATACTGATATCTTTTGGAACTTCATATCCAGCTTCCTTAAGTCCCCTTATAACCCCTACTGCCACTGCATCATTTGATGCGAATAAAGCTGTTGGAAGACTATCATTATTTTTTAAATACTCACTTATTGAACGATATCCACCATCATATGTCATTTTACTATCTATAATAAACTGCTCATTATATAGCGATTTTTCTTTCATATATTCATTATAAAATTTCAATCTATCATCAAGACTAAATATCTTTAAATCATTTAGTGTTTTTTTTGAACCAACAAACCCTATTTTTTCATGACCCATTTTAGTAAAATAATTTAACGCTTGGAATACACCTAATTTAAAATTAGTTTTAACCCCATCATATATTTCATCATTTGGACTTGAATCAAGGAAGACTAAATTAGAAGAAATTGCTGATACTTCTTTTACTTCCTCTTCTGTAAATTTACCAATGCAAATGATTCCATTTAGCTTAGTGTCTTCAAACAATTGATAAGCTCCCCCATTTTTAAATACACTTACTACTTTTATACCTTTTTGAAAACATTGCTTTTCAACTATACTTCTTAAAAAAAGATAATATGGATCTTGCAGTTGTTGTGCAACATCAAACATTTCAACAATTCCAACTACATAGATATTCTTACTTTTATTCTTTCTTTGCTTTGCTGTCTTATATTTCAATTCTTCTGCTACTCTCAATATTTGTATCCTTGTCTCATCAGAAACTACAATCTTAGAATCGTTATTTAAAACTCTCGATACAGTAGCTAAAGAAACTCCTACCTTATCAGCTATTTCCTTTAAAGTTGCCACTTTTACCCCCTATAATGCCTTTTTACTTTATTATAATATATTTTATAAATAATTACACTACTTACATCTCTTATTTATACAGCCCCCAACTTTAATAATATGAATTTTTCTTTTAGTCTCTTCTTAATCTTATTGTATGCATCTTCACATGTACAATGGCAACAATAAAAAATGTTTCTTTATCCTTTAGTGCTTTAGTAATACTCTCAATAAAATTATCATCTTCATATTTTTATTAATAATATATTTTCTTTGTGAATATTTAATAATTTATAAAACAAACTAATATTAAATTATCATTTATTAAATCTGAAGAAGGTGTAAATTTGAAAACTTTATTTATTAAAATTTTTGTATATTTCGCTTTATTTTCACTATTAATTTCATGCTTTAATTATGTATACAGTAATGCTTATGATAAAATTAACACAGAAAAAGTTGTATATTTAACCTTTGATGATGGTCCTAGTAAAAACACCTCTAAAATTTTAGATATCCTTAAAATAAATGATGTACATGCAACTTTTTTCGTAATTTGTCCTTACATAGAGTCCCATAATGCTCTAATAAAACGTGCTTATGATGAAGGTAATGCTATTGGCAACCATACTCATAATCACGAATTTAAATATATATATTTATCAGAAGAAGCTTTTTGGAATAACTTTAATAAACATCAAAACTTCCTTAAAGAAATAACTGGAAAAGATTGTACAATATTTAGATTTCCTGGTGGATCTCATAACACTTTAGTTAGAAATGCTCATGGAAGTTCTTTTACAGAAAACATCATATTAAAGCTAAATGAACAAGGTATAAATTGTTATGATTGGAATGTTGATTCTGGAGATGCCAAAGGAAATAATATTCCCGCTACAACCATCTATAACAATGTAGTTAAAGATTCAAAAGATAAAGATGGACATTTAAAATCACCAGCTATCGTCCTTATGCATGATTGTATGACAAAAACAACAACTGTTGAAGCATTGCCAAAAATAATTGAATATTTTAAAGAGCAAGGTTATAAATTTGATACTTTAAATTAAAATAGGAGCTTAAATTTTTAGCTCCTATTTAATATCAAATTTATATTTACAAATTAAAATTCATATTAGCATTATATTGACCAGTAGACATTAAATATCTTTTTAATACTTTCGATGAATAAACTTTAAAAGGAAGTAAATCGCTTATATTAATAGAATATTCTTCTGACTTTATAGCTTTTCTTATTTCTTCTATAGTACTACATTCTTTATTGAAAGTGGTAAATATAGCCCCTATCTGTAAAGGAGTATGGCTATCGCTTCCTGTAACTATATTAACAGAAAGCTTTTTAGATAGCTCAATAAGTTCATTTTTAGCTTTTGTTTCCCCTTTTCTAAATATATCTTTAGCATTTAAGTCAATGGCATCTAACCTTTTTAAACTTTCTTCTGAATGCTTAAAAAGCTTGTGTCCCTTTCTACAAGGATGAGCTCCAATTTTCAAACAGTTATAAATATCTGACATATCTAGTAATTCTTCAAATTCAATCAAATTTTCTTTTTCCATGTATTGTTCTAAGATTTTATGAATATCCATTATGTCATCTCTATCTCCTGCTATTATAACGTGGCCCTTTCCTTTCACATTAACTTCTAATGCTGGGAATATAGCTACTCCATCAACCATATATCTATTTCCTTCATATATATAGTTTTCTTCTAAATATTTATATATTACATTGAAGCATATAGCATTAAAATGCTCACATAAAATTATTCCATCTATCTTATTTTCCTTGGCATATTTTATTTCATTTAAAAAAAAATTTTCATTAAAATCTTTTCTTTTACTTAGCAAACCATGAACATGGAAGTCTATGTTCATACTGTTTTCTCCTTATTAATTATTTTTTAATCTATACAAAACTTTAATTTTCATCTTATTATATGTATATGCTTAATATGAGATTTCTGCCTACATATTAATATAATAATTATTATTGTATTTTCATCTCTTTTATACTTTACAAATATATTTTTTTATATAATAATAATTCTTATATAACTTTATATTATATAGGAGGTACTTATGGAAAATATAATTTTAGAAGAAGGAATGAAAGCACCTGATTTCACACTTCCTGGTTCAGATGAAAAAAACCATAAATTAAGTGATTATCTTGGAAAAAAAGTTGTTCTATATTTCTACCCAAGAGACAATACCCCTGGCTGCTCAAGAGAAGCTGAAGCATTTAGAGATAATGCTGAAGAATTCAATAAGAATAACACTGTAATACTTGGAGTTAGCAGAGACACTATAGCTTCACATAATAAATTTATAGCTAAATATGATTTACCTTTTGTACTTTTATCAGATAGAAATGAAGAAGTTTGTAAATTATATGATGTCCTTAAAGAAAAAACTATGTGTGGTCGTACAGGAATTGGTGTAGAACGTAGTACTTTTATCATTAACGAAGAAGGAATAATCACTAAGATTTATAGAAAAGTAAAAGTTGCCGGCCACGTAGATGATGTAAAATGCAACCTTTAGGAACTCCAATGGAGTTCCCTCCTCAATTTTTCATTCTTAATTAAATTTCGTTCCTTCTTTAAGCATCTCTTTGAATTTGTTCCACTCTACAAACTCTCCCCCCATACTCTCAAGATGATTGGTATGCATTTGACAATCTATAAATAAAAACCCTTCTTCTTCTAGCTTCTTAGCTAAAGATATCAGTGCAGCTTTTGAAGCATTGCTTACCTTTGAAAACATACTTTCTCCAAAGAAACATTTCCCTATTTTAACTCCATAAAGACCACCTACTAACTGCTCATCTTCATATACTTCAACACTAGATGCTAATCCTAAGTTATGTAATTTTATATATGCTTCTTTCATATGGTCTGTTATCCATGTACCTTCTTGACACTCCCTAATCTCCTTGCAATTTGAAATCACGGCAGCAAAATCATTATCAAAAGTTATTTTAAACTGATTCTTCTTTAAAATTTTCTTCATGGAATTTGATATTTTAATTTTACTTGGGTAAATAATAAACCTTGGTTTAGGGCACCACCATAATATTTCCTCTCCTGGATTATACCAAGGAAATATTCCATTACAATATGCTAGTATTAATCTTTCTACAGATAAATCACCGCCTATAGCTAATAATCCATCTTCTTCTGATAATTCAGGATTTGGAAATACTATTTCATTATTTAATCTAAATACTGCCATTTTCTTTTCCTCACTACTTAATTTTTTATTATATGTTGTATTATACCGTATTTCATCTGTTATAATATATAAAGAGGTGTAAAAATATGAAAAATTTATCAAAAGTACTTATAGGTATACTGGTAGTAATAATAATCATAGCTATACCAGTAGTTAGTGGCTACAATAACTTAGTAGCTTTAGAGCAAAAAGTTGATACTGCTCAATCTAATATTGATACTCAACTTCAAAGAAGATCAGATTTAATTCCAAATCTAGTGAGCACAGTAAAGGGATATGCTAACTTAGAAAGCGAAATTTATACAAATATCGCTGATGCAAGAAGTAAATTAGCAGGTGCTTCTACCATCCAAGAAGAAGCTGCTGCTGACCATGAGTTAACTAGTGCTTTATCAAGACTTCTTGTGGTTGTAGAAAACTATCCTGATTTAAAATCAAGTTCAAATTTCCAAGACTTAGCTATTGAACTTGAAGGCACAGAAAATCGAATTACTATAGCCCGTCAGGATTATAATGATGCTGTTACTGAATATAATACTAAGAGGAGAAGGTTTCCAAGCAATATAATTGCTTCTATTTTTAATTTTGAACAAAAGCCATTATATAAAGCTAGCGAAGGTGCTCAAACTGCTCCTTCTGTAGATTTTTCAAGTTAATATATAATGAAACTTTTTAAAAAGGTATTATTAATTTCTTCTCTTTTATTAGTATGTATTTATTCTATTACCTTTGCGGCAAATACCAAATTCCCTTCAGTTACAACCAATAAGTATATTAATGATTATACTGGAACAATTTCAAAAAATTATACTGAAAAAATTATATCAATTGGTAAGGAACTTGAAGAAAAAACAACTGCACAATGTGTTATTGTAGTAATAAACTCCACTAATAATGTACCTATAGAGAAATATGCAAATGAATTATTTCGCTCATGGGGTATCGGTACCTCTGAAAAAAATAATGGTCTTTTAATATTATTAGCTATGGATGATAGAAATTGGAGAGTTGAAGTAGGTAAAGGTCTTGAAGGTGCTGTACCAGATGTACTTAGCAACAAAATTATGACTTCTTATGGAAAGCCTTATTTCCGTGATGGAAATTATAATGACGGTCTCTTGAATTGTTATTATGAATTTTCTAATAAAATTGCTGAAGAATATGGAGTTTCGTTAACTTCCCTAGAAAATATAAATGTTTCTTCTAAAGATTACAACAATAATAACTCTTCATCTAATACTTCCAATAAGGTTATTCCTGGAGTTATTATACTACTTATCTTTTTAGATATCATTTTAAATAGAGGAAGAGTATGCCGTACTTTTTTACAAATGATAATTATCTCTAGTCATCATCGTGGTCCTAGAGGCGGTGGTGGCGGATTTGGTGGTGGAAACAGTGGTGGAAACGGCGGATTCGGTGGTGGCTCTTCCAATGGTGGAGGTTCTTCAGGTTCATGGTAAAATTTTTACCCAATAATAAATAATTTTTAAATAAAAAAAAATAAGGGGCTGTATCAAAATAATATTTGAAAAAAGGGAATT
>UMFS01019813.1_pt1 | contig 79317 bp, 77 predicted proteins | sample 1965071 | NCBI WGS metagenome assembly UMFS01 (sample SAMEA4836052, study PRJEB28245) | human gut metagenome | biome: gut microbiome; material: fecal sample | place: Denmark | collected 2008
ATCATTATTTTAGCTTTCCTCTTTTTCTTCTTCAATGGATGCTTAGTCCAAAAAAAATGATATGAAATCAGTTCATATCATTAACTCATTTTTATTTCTTTTTTTAAAGAACAACTTAATAAAACAATCGTTATCCCAAACGCTGAAAAATCTGCAATCGGTACTGCCATAAAAATACCATCTAAACCAAAGATTGTTGATAAAATAAGAATACATGGAATTAAAATAATTACTTGTCTTAAAAGATTTAATACACTTGAAATCTTAATTTTACCAATTGCTTGAAAATAGTTAGCACACATAATTTGTGCACCGATGACTGGTAAACAAATAAACCAAATATGCAAAGCATGACTACATAAAGCAACAACATCTTCTTCATTATTAAATAGATAAACAATATTTTTAGTAAAAAACTGTACCGCAATAAATCCGATACCAGCAATAACCGTTGCTCCAACAATTGCATATTTTAAAGTTTCTTTGACACGGTCTATCTTTCTTGCTCCAAAGTTATACGAAATCAATGGTTGTTGTCCTTGCATCAATCCCGTAATTGGCATAAGAATCAATGTTTGAATACTTGTAACAATACCAATAGCACTAAGAGCTAAATCTCCACCATATTTAACAAGAGAAGCATTGAGAATAATATTTAAAACACTATTCGACATTTGCATTAAAAATGCTGGAATTCCTGTTTGAATAATTTGTTTTGAAACAGAGAAGTTAAGTTTTAATAAAGACATATTTAAAGTAATAAGCGTTCTTTTGCCAAATAAGAAGGCAAGTTGCCAAAGAGCACTTAAAAGTTGCCCTCCAATTGTTGCAAGAGCAGCACCTTCCATTCCCATATGAAAAATACAAATTAAAATATAATCAAATAGAATATTAAAACCAGCTCCTATCAATTGAGAAATCATCGCATTTTTAGGATTTCCTTGTGCTCTAGAAAAGTTATTTCCAGCCATTGCCACACATTGAAAAACTGCTCCGTATAAAATAATACTTAAATAACTTTCTGCATATGGAAGTACGGTTTTAGAAGCACCTAATACTTTTAACATTGGATCAAGAAATAAGTTTCCTAAGATCATGAAAATCAATCCTAAAATAATCGTAAGTGTCAATCCATTTCCCATATACATTCCTGCATCTTCTTTTTTACCTTCTCCTAAGGCGATGGAAAAACGTGTAGCGCCACCCATACCAATCATTAAAGAAATAGCCATTAAAACAAGTGTTACAGGATAGCATATACTAATTCCCGCTAAGCCAACAGATCCAAGTTCAGGAGCATTGCCAATAAACATACGATCGACAATATTATAGATGGCATTAACCAACATCCCAATAATCGCAGGTATCGAAAATTCTACAAGAAGAGGTAGAATTTTTTTGGTTCCCATTTTATCACTCTTATTCATCTTTTCCCTCCAAATTTTTTTTCATCTTTAATAATAATTTTTCCAATTGTTTTTGTTGGTTTTCATCAATTCCCTCCAACATTTCATTTGCTGTTTGTAAAACAATTTGTTTAATAGAAGGATAAAGTTTTTTTCCTTCATCCGTTAAAACAATATGTTGATTTCTTTTATCATCTTCACATCTTGTTTTAACAATTAATCCTTTTTCTTCTAACGTCTTTAAAATGCGTGTGACGGCACTTTTATCAACTTGTAATCTTTTATTTAAATCATCTTGTTTAATACAGTTTTCTTCATGGATAATTTTAAGAGTAATCGCTTGTCCATGAGATAAACCAAGTGCTTTTAAATAACCATTCATATAACTATTTTTTTGATTATGTACTGTAGAAATTAAACGTGCTAGATTCATAGTCCCTCCTACCGTTGACATATCAACGATAAATGATTTTCTATTTTTTGTCAAGAAAAAAAGCCCACTTCTCAATTGAGTAGTGGACTATAAAATATACTTTTAATAAGCTTTTGCAAAGTAAACTACTTTTTTAGCTGGTTTTCCACAGATTGGACAAACATCACCAAATTGTTCTTCATCTTCTTTAATACATCTTGATGTGGCACCTGTGTCTTCTTTAATTTTTGCTTCACAAGCATCATCTTCACACCACATCATACGAATATATCCTGCTTTTGTTTCTAGAATTTTTTTAAATTCATCATAAGTATGTGCTGTTCTAATATTTTCATCTCTAAATTTTAAAGCCTTTGCATACATTTCATCATGAATTTGATCTAATAAAGTATGAATTTTTGAACCTAAATCATCGCCTAAAGCATAAGTTTCTTTAGAACCATCTAATCTTTTAGCGATAACACATTGTCCTTTTTCAATGTCCTTAGGACCAATTTCAAGTCTTACAGGAATTCCTCTCATTTCAGCATCCGCAAATTTATAACCTGGTGTTTTATCACTTGCATCTACTTTAACACGTAATCCAGCTGCTTTTAATTGTGCTTCTAATTCGTAAGCTTTATCTAAAACCCCTTCTTTATGTTGCATAACTGGAACAATCATAACTTGAATTGGTGCCACTCTTGGTGGTAATACAAGTCCATTATCATCCCCATGAACCATAATAATTGCACCTAATAAACGTGTTGATGCTCCCCAAGAAGTTTGATAAACATATTCTTGTTTATTATCTTTATTTAAAAATTTAACATCAAATGCTTTGGCGAATCCTTGACCAAAATAATGTGATGTTCCTGATTGTAAAGCTTTTCCGTCATGCATTAAAGCTTCCATTGTATATGTTTCTTCAGCCCCTGCAAATTTTTCACTTTCAGTTTTACGTCCAGTAACCATTGGAATTGCAAGTAGATCTTGTGCTGTTGAACGATACACTTCTAACATTTGTAAAGTTTCTTTTCTTGCTTCTTCTTCTGTTGCATGAATTGTATGACCTTCTTGCCATAAGAATTCAGAACCACGTAAAAATGGTCTTGTTGTCTTTTCCCAACGAACAACGGAACACCATTGATTATATAATTTTGGTAAATCACGATAAGAATTTACAATTTTTGCATAGTGTTCACAAAATAAAGTTTCTGATGTTGGACGAATCACTAAGTTTTCTTCTAAATCATCCAATCCACCTTTTGTAACAACTGCACATTCTGGCGCAAATCCTTCTACGTGATCAGCTTCTTTTTGTAATAAAGATTGAGGGATCAACATCGGCATATAAACATTTTCATGTCCTAATTCTTTAAATTTTTTATCCATATGTTTTTGAATTTGTTCCCACATTGCATAACCATACGGACGATAAATAATAAATCCTTTCACACCGCTATAATCCATTAATTCCGCTTTACGACATACATCTGTATACCACTTAGCAAAGTCAACATCTCTAGCTGTAATTGCATCATTTTTCTTGTTATTTGCCATCTTTTTTGCCTCCTCATAAATGCTTTTCTATTTTACTATAGAAACGTCAAACACGCAAGGTTATCTCACATGAATCACGCTTTGTTTTTGTTTTCTATCTACAATAATTTGACGATCAATGCGATCTTTCAGTTCACTAACATGCGAAATAATCCCAATAAGCTTATTATCTTGATGAAGTTCCATCAAACAATTCATTGCCTGATCTAATGATTGGCTATCTAAAGAACCAAATCCTTCATCAATAAAGAGCGTATTGAGTTCAATACCTCCTGCATATTCTTGAATCATTCTTGAAAGACCTAAAGCAAGTGATAAAGCCGCTTTAAAAGATTCTCCCCCTGAAAGTGTCTTAATTCCTCTAAGTTGTCCACTTTCTTGGTCAAATACATCTAATTCTAAACCTTGTTGCTTTCTTCCTTTTTCTGCTTCATCTTTACGAATCAATTGATATCTTCCTTGTGTCAATTGTTTAAAAATACGATTCGCATAAAGCAACATATGTTCAAAATACGTCGCTAAAACATATCTTTCTAAAGAAACACGTGCTTCATTTTTACCACTTGAAAGATTATAAAGATCTAAATATCTTTGATAAATTTCTTCATCTTTTTCAAGTTTTTTATTAATGGTTTCAATTTGATGAATCAATTTTTCTTTAAGTGTAAAGTTGATTTTTTCTTGTTCATAGATTTCTTGATTTTGTTTAAGTTTTTCTTGTAATTCAATAAGTTGTTTTTCTAAAGAAGAAAAATCTATTTCTTTTGTGTCTTTCACTTCGTCTTCTAAAGAAGTGATTTGTTGCTTCAATGAATTAAGGGTCATTTGATAATCTTGATAACTTTTTTCCTTTTGACTAAGTTGATCAATTTCTTCTTTTAAATGAAGAAATTCTTCTTCATCTTTAAAAGATTTTAGATGTTCTTGATAATTTTTATTAAATAAATCTAGTTGCTTTTGTTCTAAAGAAACATGTTGTTGATCACTTTTAATTTGGGTTTGTAATTGAATAGATAAATCTTTATACTTTGTATATTTATTTTGAAGATCTTCTACTTCTTTTATTTTTTCTTGATAACTTCTTTCAAATTCTAGTAGCTGATCTTGAAGTTGACTCATTTCATAAACTTTTTTGGTATCATCAAGTTTTCCAGAAAGCTGATGGATTTGTATTTGAAGCTGTTCAAGTTGATGTTTTTGTTTTTCTTCCTTTTGAAGATAAACAACCATATCTTTTTGTGAAAGTTCAACACTCTTTTTAAGCTTTTGAATATATTTGAGCTCATCTTGATATTGAAGATATTTTTTCTTCATTTTCTTTTCATCTTTAGAGATAACATCTAAAGCTTTAATAAAACTTTCTTTATCCACATCTTCTATTTCTAATTCAGTAGAAAGTTGTTTGATTTGTTGCTGTTTCATCTCTATTTTTTGTTTTTGTAGAAGAAGCTGTTGTACATGTTCTTGAAGTTTGTTTTCAAAGCGTGTTACAACTTTCTTTTGTTGATCCAATTTTTCTTTAGAAATATCTTCTTTTTCAAGTAAAGCAGGATGAGGATGATGCAAGGAACCACAAATAGGACAAGGTTCATTGTCTTTTAATTGACTTGCAAAGATTCCTGCTTGTTTTCTGAAATAGAGTTTTTCTAATTGTTGGTAATGTTTTCTTTGATCATCTACTTCTTTTTCAAGATGAACATATTCTTCTTGTAAATCACTTCTTTTTTCTATAGCTTGTAAGAGTTCATCATAGTATTGAGAGAGTTGATGTATTTTAATTTTTTGATTATTTATTTTTTGATAATCTTGTTGTAGTAATTTACATGTTGTTTCGATTTGTTTTTCACTTTGAATCGTTTCTAAGTCTCTTTCAATGGATGTTTGTAGTTTTTCTTTTTTTTGGTTGAACAACGTATTTTCTTTTTTGAGTTGATGATATGTTTGTTTTAATTCTTGTAAGTTTTGATAATAGTGCTGATATTGTAAGACAGCTTCAATTAATTGTTTTTGTTCTTGGATTTGTTTAAAAAGTTGTTGATTTTCTTGTTGTTTTAAAGACAATGTTTGATATTTTTGTTCAAGAACTTGACTCTCTTTTTCTAATGTTTGATATTTTTGTAACGTTTCTTCCCGTTTGTTTTTCATTTGATTGATTTTTGCTTCTTGTTGTTTTAAAGAAAGATAGTCATAATTTGTTTCTTTAGCTTTTTTAAGTAATTGAATTTTTTTAAAGAGCTTTTGATAATCTTTTTCTTGTAAAATTAAGTCTTGATAACGTTTTTTGTTTTCTTTTAAATTTTGTAAACGTTGATTTTGAAGATGATAAAGTTGTATTTGTTGGTTAAGTTCTTCTTTTTGTTTTTCTTGTTTTTGAATTCTTGTTTCCAGTTCTTGAATTATTTTTCTTTTTCGCTCAAGATAGACATCTCCATCTTCTTCGATATTTAATTCTTCTTGATAATCTTTTCTTTTATTAAGTAATAAAGAGTATTGATCTTGATATGTTTTTAAACGTTCTTTTAGCTTTTCTTCGATTCTTTGATAAACTTCACTATGAAATAACTCTCTTAATACTTTTTCTCTTTCATCACTTGAAGCCATAATCAATTGAGTAAATTCTCCTTGAGCAATCATCACAATTTGTTTAAATTGATGCTCATCAATGCCAAGTAAAGAAATAACTTTACTTGTCACTTCTTTAACTCCTTCAACCATTTTACCATCTGGTAAAGTTAAAAGTGCGGTGGGTTGTTTTGGTGTTTTCTTTCCTTCTAAATAATACTTAGGACTTCGTTTAATTGTATAAATTTGTTGGTGTAAAGAAAATGTCAACTCAACAAAAGTAGGAATTTCATTTAAAGCATGATCACATCTTAAACTATCACTTTGACGCATTTGCCCACTGGTTTTACCATATAAAGCAAAAATCAAAGCATCAAAAATCATGGTTTTTCCACTGCCGGTAGGACCTGTAATTAAAAACAGGCCATCTTCTTGAAAAGATTCAAAATTGATGTTGATTTGATTTGGATAAGGACCAAAGGCAGATAAGGTTAAATTAATGGGCATCATATAGAGCATCCTCCTCTAGTAGTTCTTCAATGATTTCTTGACTTTTTGAATCCATTTCTTCTCCCTTCATTTTTTCATAAAATTCTTTAAAAATATCTAATGGACTGTTTTTATCCATATCTAAGGATGAAGCTGTATGATTTTCTCCTTTTATATCTAACTTCTTGTATGTAAGCTGTAATAAATGTGGATATTTTTCTTTTAAACGTTCATAACCATGACCTATCATTTGTTTATCTAAAAGTTCTACCGCTATAAAATCATTTTCATTATTAGGATAATGAAGTACAGCTTCATACTTACCTGTAAGTTTTATTAAATCTCTTTTAGGTTTCAAAGGAATAATTTTACTACATACTCCCTTTTCATCAATAGTTACTTCTACCATGCCTTTGACTTGATTGACTTCATCAAACGAATATTTCATAAGACTTCCTGCATAACGTATATAGTCATATTTAATTTTTTGACTCGCATGAATATGTCCTAAAGCAACATAATCAAAACCTTTGCATAAATCTACATCAATGATTTCACTGCCACCTACTGATAAGATAACTTCACTTTCACTTCTTACGACCTCTTTATTTCCGGCAATAAATTGATGGGTTACTAAAACTTTTGAATGATCTTCAACAAAGGTTTGTTGATTCAAATAATAAGCAAAAGCATCTTGATATGTTTTTAAATCATCATTTTCATACAAATAACGTATATAAGAAGGTTTAAAGAAAGGAACCAAATAAAAATAAACACCTTCAATAATAATCGGTTTTATTTCTTTTTCAGGATAACAAACAATATAAAGCCCTTGATCTACAAGTAAAGAAGTTGCAAAATTTAAACGTTCACTACTATCATGATTACCGGTGATCATTAATACTTTTTTATGATACTTTAAAATCAATTTTGATAAAAAAGTATTCAATAAGGTAATACTTTCTCTTGAGGCAACTGCTCGATCATAAATATCCCCAGCAATCACTAAGACATCAATTTCTTGATCATTCATATAATCAATGACTTGATTTAATAAATCTTCTTGAATTTCTATTAAATTATTTTGATAAATGATCTTTCCTAAATGGAGATCCGCTAAATGTATAAATTTCATAATTCCTCCAAATTTAATCGATAAATTCTTTTAACATAATCATCTTGATCAAAGTATTTTCTTAACTCCTTAGGTACTGTCTTTGTTTCTACATAATGAAAAGGCAATGATTCAATAATCTTTCTACTAGCTAAATTTTTAGGAGAACAACTAATCATCAATTCTTTAAATCCTTTTTCCTTAGCAATCTCAAACAACAACAAACATGCCTCACGACTATAATGATGTCCTCGATATTCTTCTTCTATCGAATAACCAATGTGTCCATCATAATATCTTTCTAAGCTACTTCCCTCTCTTAAAACAATACGTCCTACTTCTTGATGATCCACCATAATTAAATAAATAAAATAAGGCTTCCATCCAGGCAGTAAATTTGTATTTTCATAACTTAATAACTCTAATCTCATAAAATCACCTACCTCTATTGTATCATTTATATATCTAAATTTTAACAAAACAATCCATTTAAACTCCATTATTTTCCTTGTAAAAGAAAAAGTGCTTTTGCACTCTATTTTTCAATTGTTTTCTTTATTCCATCTAAACAATCATCATTTAATAACTTATCGAAGATTTCCATATATTGTTTTTCGTAAGATTTTGAATGTTTAATAAACATTCAAAAAATTATCTATTCTATTAAATTAAGTTTATAATCCTAAATATAGACTTCTTCCACAAAAATAATATTCATACAATCTCTATTTTTATTCAAAATGAAATAATATACTTCTAAAGTTATAAAATCTAATATAACATAGTTAATTTTACATCATAGTAAACACCTTCATTATTTGATAAAATAATAGAGTGAAAGGAAAATAAATTAATGAAGATACTTATATTTGATGATAATAAAAGAGATAGAGAACATTTAACAAATTGCCTAAAAACATTCTTTAAGAATAAGGACATTTCTTATCAAATCACTATATGTCAAAATAAAGATGAATTATTAAATGATATTGATTCGTATGACTTTCTATTTTTAGATATTGAACTCGGTCAAGAAAATGGGATTAATCTTGGTCTAGAACTTCAAAAAATAGAACATCATTGTCATATTATCATTACAACTAATTATTCTAAATACGCTATTGATGGCTATAAAATACATGCTGAACGTTATTTTATTAAGCCTATCAATCAACATGAATTTGATTTAGAAATGAATGGTTTTATAAAAAATTATATAAAAGATAAAAACTATTTTTTTGATAAGAAAATTTGTGATTCTAAGATTTATATTAAAGATATTCTTTATATTGAATTTACGGATCGTAAATCAATGATTCATAAAGTAGATGGAAAAAAACTATCTACCAATTGTACCTTAAAATACTGGTATGATAAGCTTAGTGATTATCATTTTGCTTATCCCTATAAAGCTTTTTTAGTTAATTTAAAATACGTCAATGCTCTTTATAAAAAAGATATAGAAATGACTAATGGTGAAATGATTCCTTTATCTAGACATTATAAAAAAGAATTTGAAACAAAATATATAGATCTATTACAGGACACATTATGATTATTCTTTCTAATATCATTTCATTTCTTTTATTAGCTTATCTTGCTCATTCTTTTTTATCACAAAAATACAACAAAACAAAATCTTTGCTTATTTTTGTTTTATTTTTTATCCCTTTAGTTTTTATAACTATTGAATTGAAATATTTATTTATTTTATTCTTATATTTTATTGTTTATTTTTTATTATATAAAGAATCATTTATTCAAAAAGCACTCATTATTATACCGTTTTATATTATTCAAATATCATTTGAATTCCTTATTTTTCATATTCAAACATTTTTTAATTATGAAATTATTCTAGCTGCGTTATTTATTTTGTTTTTTATAAGTATTTATATTTACATTTTAAAAAATCTAAAACGTTTATATTCATTAAAATATATCAAATTTATTTTTATATTTCCTATTCTAACAATTCTTTGGTTTGGAGATATTGATTGTAGTTATTTTTTATCTACTAGTACAATAAATTTGTTTGATTTACTAAGTATTCCTGTGTTAAATTTATTGCTATTTATCATTACGTTACTTACAACCAACTATATTTCTTTGAAAAAACAAAAAGAATTATTTAATTCAAAATATGAATTATTACAACAACACTATGATTATAATTTTAAATTCTTACATGATTTACTTCATACATGTAATCAACTTAATATTCAATTTAATAATCAAAATTATGAAAATGCTAAAGAAATATTAAATCAATTAACTCAAACAACCTATAAAGAATTCAATGCAATTTATAGTCAATCTCTTGTCTTAAATTATGTGATTAACAATCATTTACAAACACTTATTGATAATAATATTAATATTAAAACAGATATCGAAAGTAATTCTTTTAATAATTTAGATTATCAATTACAACTACAGTTGTTTGACTATCTTTTAACATTAACAATACAATCTTGCTTATCTTGTCAAAATGATAATAAAATAATCATATTGAAATCTAAAAGTGAAACAAATTATCTTTTACTTAAAGTTGTATTTTCATCTACAACAATTAATGAAAAGAAAATTACAAATCATCTAGAAAAAATCTTAAATGCGAATTCTTACACCGTAACAATCAAAGACATAGATGATTGTAATACGAGTTTATTAATTGTATTAAAAAGAGTCGATAACTGAATATGACTCTTTTTAGTTATTATTTTAAATACTCATTGAGTTTTTTTCTATTAATGCCATGAATAGAAAAAATAACAGAAATAAATGTCATTAAAATAATATATAAATAAATATAAAGAACTACTTTCTCATTAAATATCAATGATAAAAAATTAAATGTTGAAACATATCTCAAATAAAGTATTCTAATCATCCATAAACTAAAATATCCTACAATAAATGCAATTGTTGAAATCAATAAATGTTCTAATAAAATAATAATAATGACATCCTTTTTAGACCTACCTAAAGCATATAAAACCGCCAATTCTTTATTACGCTTTCGAATATAACCTTTATTTAAAAATAAAATAATAATTCCCAATATCAAAGCAACTAAAACAATAATGCCTATGTTGATTAAAACCGTTCGAATATAAGACTCTCTAAACTCACCATTTTTAAATTCATATTGGGACATTAATCTTAAATGAGGAAATAGTTTATTTAATTCTTTCGTGACTTTTTTTACATCGTTTTTTGATTTACAAACAATAATCATATCATCAAGACCTGTTCCAATAGCTTTTAAATAAGAATCATAATCTTTAAAGACTGTTTTTTGAATATCATGGATTTTATTTTCTTGATTAAAATCATTTACATGATTTTTATAGCTTTCTTGAGTTTGGAAAAGATCTAAAAAATCATAATTTTGATAGCTTGTGTAAATATATTCTGTTAATCCAATATTATTTTCATAATTTGTTTTATAGATACCTGATACTTGATATTTTTGATTTACTTGATTTCTTTTTTCATCAATAATTGGTAATTCAATTGATTGCTTAACTAATGTATTTAAATTTTCATTTTTAAGATAACTATAAGCAAGAAAATCAGGAATAAGAATTTCATTTTTTACTGGGTAATTCCCATAAAGAAGTTCTATATGTTTTGGATTATAATGCTTAATATAAGGATAAGGAACTGTTAATGTTTTAAACTCCATTTGAACTTTATCCGGAAAATGGACATAGCTCTTTGTTTTCTTGACTTTACTTGAAAATGAATTTTTATCTAATACTAGATTTAATTCATTTCCTTTATAATCAACACTTGTTTCTACATTGCCATTATATAATTTAGCTTCATTAACTCCCAAAATATTTTTTACATCTTTTAAATCTTTATTTGAAAAACTGATTCTCGTTCCATCATTTGAAATAATGATATAATTATTTTTTGCACATTCATTGAGATATTGTTTTGTATAATGCGTTGTTGATACATAAATTGTTTTATTATCAATACCTGAATAGAATTCATAAAGATCATTAATGGAAATACTATAAAAGAATAGAAATATCGTCATGAATAACATAAAAATAATAGATACCGGTATATAATTTATAATAATATCTTTGTTATTTCTTTGCATTGTCTTTAAAACGTATTTAATATTATAACTTTTAATCTTTTCTGGTGTTGATTTTTTTGAATATGAACTAACAACTTCTTTATTTTCTTTTTCTAATTTTAATGTTTTATTTTCTAAAACATAAATATTATCACAATAATCTATTACTCGTTGATCATGGCTAATAATAAAAATCATCATCTGTTCATTCTTTAATGATTGAATACATTTCATAATTATTGCAGCATGAACATCATCGAGGTTTCCAGTTGGTTCATCTAATAACAATATCTTGGGATTTTTTATAAGTGCTCTTGCAATGGCAAGCCTTTGTTTCTCTCCACCACTGATATTCTTTACTTTTGTATTTTCTAAACTTAAAATATCTAACTTTTCTAAAGCATCTTTTGCTTCATCTTCTTTACAATTAAGTGTGAGTATTAAATTTTCTAAGACTGTAAAATTTTCAATAAGCTTAAAATCTTGAAAAACGATGTGTATTTCGTTTCTTCTTATTTTATCCCACTTTTTTAAATCAAATGATTTAACATCTTGTTCATCTATGGTATATACACCTTCGTAATCATTATCTAAACCAAATAGGATATTAAATAATGTTGTTTTTCCACTACCACTTTTTCCAATAATCCCATTGATTGTATTCGTCTTATTAAATTGAACATTTAAATTTTCAAAAATAATTTTTTCATCATATTTTTTTGTTATATTCTTTAATTCTAACATGATAAAACCTCCTTTTTTTATTGTAATTTCATTATATAAAGAAGGATTTATACAGTAAATTCAACTTGATCAACAGGTTCATTTTCATGATTAAGAGGTCAAAAAAGTTATTGAAATGTAACGACATAATGATTGAATATGAAACAAATTTATTATAGGAGATATCTCCAAAAATATAATTGAACTTATTAGTTCTAGGGTGTGGTAGATAACACATACGATTCTACTGGTTTACCTACACAATCATTGATGTAGATAGTCAAACCATGGGAAGGTGATTGGACTCCTAGCCTGGTACGAGCTAAAAATAATGTGACAATTGATGCAGGTTGTAGAGCATCGTCAATCAAAATAAAAAAGTATAGAAAATATATTTTTCTATGTTAAAAGGAACCGTAATTTCGGTTCCTTCATTTTTTATTAAAACCAACCCATTTTTTCACAGATATTATAAATACCATCATCTACATTTTGATCTGTGATGTATGTTGCTTTTTCTTTTAAAGCATCACAAGCATTCCCCATAGCAACGCCTGTCCATAAATCTTTATCAAACATATCAAGATCGTTATAATCATCGCCAAAGACAACCACATCTTGAATAGGTGCTTGAAGTATTTTCATCATTTTGAAAATACCGCCTTTTTTATTATCTGGTTGAAACATTAAGTATTCTTTTTCAAAACGTAATGAACCTAATTGATCTTTGTTTTGAAAAGAAGCTTCTTCTTTTTCATCTAAAGCAAGATAGATTTTATAGAAGTTTTCTACTTGTTTATAATCAAAATCTCGATCTAAAATATAGGTTGTTGGTTCTTTACGATAGCCTACTTGTTGAATAAATAAATCATTTTCACCATAGACTTCTTGACTATCATTGATTGCTACTAAATAACCAATCCCTTTTTCTTTAGCTTCTTGAATGATTTTTAAGGCACCTTGTTTATCTAAAGGAATATTTTCTTTTAAAATACCATCTAGTACAATTCCGTTACCACCATTACATACCATATTTTCAAAATTAAATTCTTTTCTTGTTTTTTCTGCTTTATAATGGGCTCTTCCTGTATTTAAACAAACAAAATGACCTGCTTGTTTAAGCTTTTCTAAAGCAACTTTCGCACTTGGGACAATTTGATGTGTTTTTAAATCAGTCAATGTTCCATCAATATCAAAGAAAAAATATTTTTTCATACTATTTTAAATCCTTTACTCCTGTTTCTAACATTTCCATTTGTAGAATTGTTTGCCATGGTTGGATGACTTGTTCCTTACCATTTACAATACTATCATAGATACCATCATACACACACGCATAGTCGCCGTCAACTGTTAGAACTTTTTCTTCGTGATAAATACCCTCATCATCATAATAAGTAAGAGTTCCATAATGTTCAGGCAAATCTTTTCCAAAATCATTATTGATAGGCATATGGAAAAGTTTTAAATGTTCTTCTTGGCGATCTTTACTATATTTTTCAAACATTCCCTTTTTACCATAAACGATAAAAGATGGTCTTGATTTTACTCTAAAGTAACTTGATTTAACGGATACTTTTAATGTTCCATAATAAAGATCTAAATCAAAATAATCATTCATACGACCTGTTCCTAAAAGTTGTCTTACGTCATAATGAATATCATCAGGTTTTCCAAAGTAAGAAATAACTTGATCTAAAGTATGACAACCATGTCCATATAAATAAGACATTGCTGGATCAAAATGATCGACACTTTCAGGTATTTCAGGACGATAGTAATCAAAATGCATTTCTAATTCTAATAAATCGCCTAATTTTCCTGATTCAATGACTTTTTGGACAGTTAAAAAATCACTATCATATCTTCTATTTTGATAAGCTGAACAATAAAGTCCTTTTGATTTCGCAAGTGCAAAAATTTCTTTAGCTTGCTGACTATTTTCCATAAAGGGTTTTTCACATAAACAATGTTTATTATGTTCAAGTGCTTTTTTAGTATATTCATAATGATAATGATGACCTGTACAAACAACAACCATATCAATTTCATCATCTAAGAAAATATCATCTTGATTTTCAGTATAGTTGATTCCTTCAATTTTATCCCATACATCATGATGGATACGTGGATTATAAATCGTTTTAACGATGAATTTATCCAGTCTTTGCATGACAAAAGGTAAATGATAGCGATTGGTACTTTTTCCATTTCCAATATATCCTAAAACAATTTTATTATTTATCATTATCAAACACGATCCCTTCTTGCATTCTTCCTTCTTCCATTAATTTAGAAATCAATAAAGAAAGATCTAACATTTCTTTTTGTTTTTTAACATCCTTTTCTTCCATCATTCTCATAAATTCTTTAAATTCATAAATTAAACGATGTTTCTTTTCAAAAGATTTTACTTCACTTGTCCCATCGTTATAACAGATTTCATATTCTGTCATTTGACTTAACGGACATTTAACAACGATTGCCCCTAAGTTTCCTTGAATCGTATTCATTAAAGGTGCTTTACAATCTTTAGCCCCAATACATAAAGCTTTAAAATGTTCAAAATCAAAAATCATCATCCCACTTGTATCAATATTTTTTTCAATATTTGCCATATATTTATGATAAACAGGTTTCCCAAACAAATCGATTAAAGCATGAATATTATAAACATTTAAATCCATTAAAGCTCCACCAGCTTTATGAAAGTCAAAGGCTGGTAAAATTGTTCCTTCTTTAAAAGCATTATACCTTGATGAATATTGCGAATAGTTAAATGAAACAATTTTAATATCTCCTAATTTCTTTAAATCTTCTTTTAATGAAAGAAAAGCAGGTGTGTAATGTAAATTCATAGCTTCAAAAATCATTAAATTCTTTTTATTGGCTGTTTCAATTAAATCTTCTAATTCTTTACTATTCGCTGTAATTGGTTTTTCAATAATGACATTTTTACCATTTTCTAAAGCTTTTTTTGAAAACTCATAATGTAGATGATTAGGTAAAGCACAATAAATTGTATCAACATCACTTTGAAGTAATTCATCATAATCTGTATAAACTTTATCTAAATGATATTTTTCCATAAGTTCTAATGCTTGTGATTTTGATTTTTTTGTTGAAAAAAGATAAGTTTTTTCAACACCTAGCTCGTGATACATGGTAAGAACATCTTTAACAATCATTCCTGTTCCTAAAATTCCTAGTTTCATTATTTTGCTTCCTCTCTTATTCTTTCAATTGTTTCTTGTAATTTTTTTGAATCATGTAATGTATGTGTTGATTGATTATGATTAATCAAAGCTTGTATTTCTAAAGTCATATCGTCTCCTTCAATTGGATATGTTTTTTGCATAACTTCATTTTCTAAATGAATTGTATATTCAACCACACGGTTAAACATTGGAACATAGATTTCCCCCTTATCCCCTTTAATTAAAGCATAACGTTCTTTATTATAATTAATTGAACCTTCTACTTTTCCTTGAACTTCATTTTTAAAATTTAAAGTTGCTTTAAAATTCATTTCAATCTCATTTTCTTTTTCAATATGAGATTCAACACTTTCAACTGGTGCATCCACTAAAGCAAGGACAAAACCAACGACATAACTTCCTACATCATTTAAAGCACCCCCTTGTTTTGGATCAAACAAGTAAGAATCTTTTTTATCTGTCCCATCAAAACAAAAGTTTGCTTCAATTGATTTTAATTTTCCAATCAGTTTTAAATCTTCTTTTAAATGATTAAACCCATTATTAAACTTTGTTTTAAAAGCTTCTAAACAATAGCCTTGATATTCTTTAACATATTGATTAATTTCATCAATATCTTCACTTTTTAAGACAAGTGGTTTTTCACATAAAACCGCTTTATGATGTTTAATGGCTTCTATAATCCACTTTTTATGTTCAAAGTGGGGTACTGCAATATAAACAGCTTTAATATCATCATCTTTTAAAAGTTCTTCATAATCACGATAAAGTTTAACTAAAGGATGATTTTGTAAGTAACTATCGTTTTCATCTAAAGAATGTGAGGCAATGGCATGCACTTTTCCCCCACTAGTATAAGTAATACTTTTAACAAACTTACGCGCTATGTTTCCATAACCTATAATTCCAAAATTCATTTTTCTACCTCCAATAACGCTATTGTTTCTGCAATATCATTAACACAATAATGTACTTGTTTTTGTATTTCTTGAGGGGATGTTTTAAAAGTAAAGGCTGTATCTACGACTTTTAACATTGGTAAGTCATTATAGGAATCCCCTATTCCTGCCATCTTTTCTAATTGGTAATGATCTTTAATGATTTTAATTCCCGTTCCTTTAGAACATCCTTTTCTTACAATATCAACAAAGTTTCTATTTTGAAAACCTTCGACCTCATGATATTTTTGATTAATTTCAAAACATACTTTCTTAGTCGTTTTGTCATCTTTAAAAATAAGCGATATACCATAGATGATTTCATGCTCTACTTCTTTAAAAGAAGAAATGACTTTTAATTTAGGATTATAATCTTCTTTAAGTGTTGCATAAAAAACATCTGCATTTCCTGTTTGTAAGATGATTTGTGCATGTTGATGATATTCATTAAAGATTTGTTGAACGATTTCTTTTTTCATTGGAAAATCTTGAATGATATTTAAATCTTTATCTAAGATCACTGCTCCTGAAGAAAGAATATAGAAATCTAGTTTTAACTGTTTTAAATCAAACAGGGCACATCGTGGTCTTCCACTACATACGCCAAATAGATGTTCCTTTTGGTACTTTTCAATAGCCTCTCTATCTTGTTTTTTTATTTGTTGATTGAAAACAAGCGTTCCATCAATATCACTTGCAAGAGCCTTCATCTTTTATTTTCCTTAAACAATCAACAATGACTTGATGATCTTCATCATGTGCGAGCCCCGAAACAAGAATGCTTCCTCTTAATTCATTTTGGATAATCAAAGGAAAACCTCCCCCACAAATAATGAGACTTTCATCTTTTTCATCTGCTTGATATGTTCCATTTTCTTCATTTTCTAAATAAATGTAATAACTGCTATGTCCATATTTTTCAACTGTTTTTTGTTTACGATCAAGCCAAACGACTCCTTTTTTACCATCCATCAAATATTGAAAAACAATATCTCCATCTAAAACAATACGAATTCTAACATTTTTCAATTGATTCTTTTCAATATGATTAACAATGATTTGTCCTAATTGATAAACATCATGATTATTGAATTCTTGAAAAGAAAGTTCTTTTTCTAATTGTAAGACTTCTTTTTTTGTCATCTTTTTCACCTCACTTTTGTTATATCATATCTTCTTTTTTTATTTAAGAGATGTTCATCATTGTGGAAATAAGGTTCAAAGTAAATGAAAAAAAGTTCAGTTAAACTGAACTTTTGGTTCACTTATTTTTAAGATGATAAATAAGTGCATGTAAATTATTTAAGATATACATAAAGGCAAGTTGAGAATAGAATGTTGCAATCTTATTTTGTTTTTCATAGTCAGGAATAATGATTTGATATTGACTATAAACAACAAGTGGACTTTGAAGATTAGCAGTAACCAAAGCTGTTTGAATTCCTTTTTTATTTAAGATTTTCATACATTCTAAAAGGGATGTATTTTCTCCACTATAAGAGATAAACAAAGCAAAATCTCCTGGCTGTAATTGTTTGGAAATATAGATTTCTTCCCCATATTGAGTTGCTAAGATAGGAAATAAATTAAGCTTTGCAAGTTTATTAATAAAGTTTGCTGCTGTTATTTGGCTATCGCCATAGCCATAAATAAAAACTCTTTTCTTTTGTACCATCAATGTTGCGATTTTATTTAGGGTTTTAATAGATAAATGATGATAAACTTGTTGAATACTTTCTTGATAAAGAGAAAACATATTTTGAATGATTTGATCACTTGTTTCATTGATTTGAAATGGGGTTGTATAGTCTACTTGACTTACCATATATTTATTGGCTTCAAGTTCTTGTAATAAAGCAAGTTTAAATTGGCGATAACCTTGATAGCCTACTTTATGACATAAACGAATGATCGTTGCATTTGAAGTATAGCTTTTTTTTGCTAGATCATTGATTGAAAGTAAAGTTAAATCTTCTAAATGATCTAATAAATAATCAATGACTTGTTGTTCTGATTCGGTATAATGATTTTCTTTAAGTTGTTGTAATATTTTCATTATTCTTTCATTAAAATATCAAGCGCTTCTTCCACACTATCAACCACATTATCAACAATCGATGTTAAACTTTCTGGTGATGTTGGAAAAGTAAAAGAATGATCCACTGTTTCTAACATAGGAATGTCATTATACGAATCCCCAATTCCGGCAACTTCCTCTAAATGCATTAATTCTTTTAATTTTAAAATTCCTAAACCTTTAGAACATCCTTTTTCAGTAATATCAATAAATTCTTTATTTTGGTGTGCTGTTAATTCAGGAAAATGTTCTTCAATATCAAGACACACTTTTCTCGCGTTTTCATCCGTTTTTGCATTCATGGATAAACCATAAATATCTCCTTCCACTTCATCTAAAGATGTAATAACTTGTCTAACCATTGACCCTAAATCTTCTTTTAAAAATGTATAAATTTGCATATTAGCTTGAATAAAAATATCATAATCTTTTTGATAACGATCATAAAATTCATGTAATAAATGTTTAGAAATCGTACTTTTATAAATAACTTCTCTTTCTTTATTAAGTACAAGTGCCCCTGTACATAAAATATAGAAATCAAAATCAATATAAGGCTTACAAAATTCGTAAATACCTTTAAAAGGTCTTCCACTACATAAACCAAATAAGTTGCCTAATTTTTGAAATTCCTTGATTTTCTTTAAATCCCCTTCTTTAAATTGTTCATTAAATAATAATGTTCCATCATAATCACTTGCTAGTACTTTCATAATAATCCTCCAATGCCTTTATTGTAGTTGATTTTGTAAAAAAAGAAAATCATTTTCATCGATTTTCTTTTTTAGAAACATCTTCTTATTTTAATATTTCTTTTATTTCCTCTAAATTTTCCACAAAATAAATACCTTCTTGTTTTTCTTTAGAGGATAAATCAAAAGTAATCATCTTATCTAAAAGTTTCTTTAAATCATCATAATATCCATTTAAATTATAAAGCATACAAGGTGTCTTTAAATGTTTTAATGAGACTTTAGACATGACTTCTGTAATTTCTTCTAAAGTTCCTGTTCCTCCTGGAAAAGCAATAAAAGCATCCCCTAATTCAATCATTTTTGTTTTTCTTTCACTCATATCTTGTGTCACAATTAATTGTGTTATTTTAGGATAATCAAAACCGGCATCAATGAAAAATTGTGGTTCCACACCTATGACTTTTCCCTTTGCTTTCAATACACTTTCCGCCAATTCTCCCATTAAACCACATTTAGAGCCTCCATAAACAAGTGTATGTCCATTTTCGCCAATCCACTTTCCAAGTTCTCTTGATGCTAAAGTAAGGTTTTGATCATTTCCATTACTTGCCCCTAAATAAACTGTTATATTCATGTATACCTCCAAAATTTATAAATCTTTTTTATCCTTTTGGCTTATTATATCATTTTCCGTATAAAAAATGCGTTTTTGTTTCATAATAAAGCAGGTGATTTTATGAATGAATCTTATTGGCAAAAGACAAGTCAACATCCTTGTTTTAAACAATTAAATAAAGATATAAAAACCGATATTCTTATTATCGGTGGTGGTCTATCTGGCATTTCATGCGCTTATCAATTAAAAGAAACAGGTAAACAAATAACTATTGTTGAAAAGAATCTTTTAGGTAGTCATACCAGTGGACATACAACGGCTAAAATTACTCTTTTACAAGGTCTTATTTATCAAAAACTTGTAAAACATTATAATATTGAAACAGCTTATCTCTACTATCAAAGTCAAAAAGAAGCAATAAAAGGTATTAAAGATTTAATTGAAAAAGAAAAAATCGATTGTTGTTTAAAAGAATGTACGATGTCTTTATATACCGATGATTTAAAAAATGTTGGCATGCTTGAAAAAGAACAACATTATTTACAACTCTTTGGTGAAACCGTTTTTGACAATCAAAAACATTTAAAAACAATCAGTTTACATCATCAATACATTTTTCATCCTTTAAAATATCTCTATCATCTTGTGGAATGTTGTCAAAAGAAAAATGTTCAATTTTATGAACATAGTCGTGTTGAAAAAATCATAAAAAGAAAAAACGATTTTCTTGTCTATGTACAAGGACATCGTATTATCTGCCAAGATCTCATTCATGCCTCGCGTTATCCTTTTATAAAAAAAGGTTTCTACTTTTTAAAAATGTTTCAATCTTTAGAAAGTGTTGATTTAAAACAAAGAACAGGAAATCAATGTACCCTCTCTATTGATCTTACAGAAAGTTATCGTCCTTTAAAAAATCATGCTTTAGTTATTAATTCTAAGAGTAAGGACTGGTTTGCACAAGATACGATTCCTTTAAGAGGTATTCCTTATATGGGACGTTATAAAGAACATGAATATTTTATTTATGGTTTTCAAAAATGGGGTATGACAAATTCTTTTTTAGCGTCTAAAATCATTAAAGATCTTTATTTAAATAACGATAATGCCTATCTTTCCTTATTTTCTTGTCATTATTATTCTTTAAGTTATTCTAAAATATATTTGAAACAAATGCTTCATCATCTTTATCTTGGTTATGTCAAATTTCATTTTCATACCAAGAAAAATTTACAAAGAGGTCAAGGAGGATTAATGAAAATCAATCATAAACTCTATGCTGTTTATTTAGATAAGCAAGGTATTTATCATTATTTTTCTCCCTACTGTCCTCATTTAAAAGGTCTACTTTCTTTTGATGAAAAAAATCAAATATGGCATTGTCCCTGTCATCAATCTGTTTTTGATTGTTATGGAAAACTTATTGAAGGGCCTTGTTTAAAAGATATGAATAAACAAAAATGATACCCATTTCATTCCTTCTATTATATAATAATATATGGGAGGAAGTTTATGAAAACATATTTAACATTAGATGTTGGTGGCAGTGCCATCAAATATGCGCTATTGCAAGAAGATTTAACTATTTTAGAAAAATCAAGTGTACCAACTCCTATGGATACCCTTGAAAACTTTATTGAAACAATTGGAAAAATCTATGATCAATTTCAAGATCAAATCGATGGCATGGCTCTTTCTATGCCTGGTATCATTGATCCTGAAAGAGGCTATCAATATACTGGTGGTGCTTTACGTTATATTGATAAATTAGAAACTGTAGAAGTTTTAAAGAAGCGTTGTCCAACAAATATTACAATTGGTAATGACGCTAAATGTGCCGCCAATGCGGAAATTGGTTTTGGAAATCTCCAAGATATTCAAGATGGCGCTGTGGTTATTTTAGGAACAGGAATTGGTGGATGTTTGATTAAAGATCATAAAGTTCATACAGGAAAACATTTTTCAGCAGGTGAATTTTCTTTTATTAAAACAAACAACTTAGATCCTTTTACTTGGAATCATGCTTGGTGTACGAGAAATGGTATTTCTGGGTTATTACAACGTGTTCAAGAGGCACTTGAAACAGACAAAGAATATACTGGCATTGAAATCTTTGAAATGGCTAATAAGGGTAATGAAAAAGTCATTGCAGGAATCGATGCTTTTGCCAAGGAAGTCGCAACTCAAATCTTTAATGTACACATTATTTTTGATTGTGAAAAAGTGGCTATTGGTGGTGGTATATCTGCCCAACCATTACTTATTGAACTCATTAATAAAAATATGAATGAAATTTTTGATAATTTACACTTTGATGTTTATCATCCTGAAATTGTTGCTTGTAAATTTAGAAACGATGCAAATTTAATTGGTGCTCTTTATCAACATATTCAAACTTTTAAATAATTCTTTTTCAAAAAGAAAAATAAGTGTAAAATAAGATTAAGAGGTGACCATGATGCAAGTTGTATTTGTTGTTTTACATAAAACAGAACTATTACAAGATTTATTAACTAAACTAAAAAAAGCAGGAGTAAGCGGTGGAACAATCATTGATTCTCAAGGAATGATTTCTTATATTCAAGAAAGTGATGAAAGTTATATTTTAGGTTCATTGAGACTTTTTCTTGAACAAGCTCGTCCTGATAGTAAAACAATGTTTTTCATTATTAAAGACGAACAAGTTGAGCTTGTTTTTGAAACCATTGATAAAGCTTTAGGTGGTTTAGAAAATCATAACACAGGTATTGCTTTTGCTATGCCAATTACAAGAGTAGAAGGAGTTGTTAAATAAAATATGTTGATTTATTTTAGTCAAACAGGTAATACTCAACTTTTAGCTCAAGCTATTAAAAAGAATGTTGAAAATTCAGATATTATCTATGTAGGATTTTGGACTGATAAAGGTAACGCTAGTGAAGAAGCTTTAGATTATTTAAAAACATTGCATCATCAAAAAATCTTTCTCTTTGGAACTGCTGGTTTTGGAAAAAGTGAAGAATATTTTAAACGTATTATAAATAAAGTGAAAGAAAGCATTGATTCAACCAATGAAGTTGTTGGAAGTTTTATGTGTCAAGGAAAGATGCCTGACTCTGTTCTTCAACGTTATCTTTCTTTAAAAGAAAGTGACAAGGCACCAAAAAATATTGATTTACTTATTGAAAACTACTATGAAGCACTAAATCATCCAAATGAAGAAGATTTAGAAAATTTGAAAAAGGCTATCGTTTAATGATAACCTTTTTCTATTTTTTTATTTAATTTTTTATAAACATTTTCGACCAACCATGGTTCTGTAGAAGCTTTTAGAGCTTCTTCAAAGTCAAACCATTGTAATCCTTTATTTTCATCTTCTTTAATAATTAATTTTTCTTGATCATTTGCTTCCATTAAATAGGTAATATTGTAATGGAGATGACTGGATACATAAACTCCATTTTTAATATGTCCATTAACAGTTAAAACTTCAATTGAAAAAGGGTCATCATTTAAAAACTGAACATGTTTTAAACCACTTTCTTCTTGAAATTCTTTTAATGCCACTTTTTTAAAATCTTTTTGCCCATCAACATGTCCTCCAAGCCAACACCAAGAGTTATAAATTTTATGATAACACATTAAAACCTTATCATGACTTTGATTTAAAACCCAACAAGAAACAGTGAAGTGCCCTATTGTATTTTTACGTGTTAGAACATCTTTTTGTTCAATCACTTTAAGTAAAAGTTCTTTATCTTTTTCTTCTTGTTCATTAAAAGGTTGATAATTGAGTAGTTTTTGTTTCATTGCTTCTCCTTAAAAAAACAGGTTATCCCTGTTTTTCAATATATTTTTGATAATACATCACACGAATTAAATCAAAGATCGTCATAATTTGATAGTTAAAGTTAATACCATCAAACCTTCCTGGTACTTGAATCGTATCTGTAGTTAATTTCCTTCTTGCATAGGTTGGATTTTGGGTAATAAGCAAAGATGTCGTATTTTGTAATGAAAGATTTGTTCTTGTATACATAAAGCCTTCTAAAGACCTTCCTGAAGAAGAAGTAAAAATAACATAATCATTTTCATTAAAAATCATATCTTTATCATACGTATGATATTGTAAAACTGTTTTCCCAAAAGAAATTAAATCTGTTTGAAATTCTACCGCAATAGACATAGGATAAAGAGCCCCTACAAGAATTACTCGTTTTGATTCATGGATTTTTGTACAGACTTCTTCTATTTTCTTTAAAAATTCTTTATTATCATTAGAAACTTTAATACGTTCAACATACGTACAAATATTGAGATTTTCCATACGTTCTTCAATCTGTTCAAGACGTATTCGTTTATGTTTATAATAAGTTTCTACAAATGTTTGATAATCATAGAAGCCTAAATATTTTAAAAAGTTTAAAATACTTTCTGGTGTTGTCTTTAATTCATTTGCGACTTCTTCTAACGAATAATCTCCAAAGCTTTGATAATGAAGGATAAAGAATACACAAAAACGATACGCATCATCAAGAAACAATGTGCCATTTAAATATTTTAAAATTCTTGAAAGTAGTATATTCATAACATCCTCCCCTTTAAATAAAATGATATTTTTTATAATACGTTACTCGCATGATATCAAAAATTGTCATCAAACGATAGTTAAAGTCAATACTATCATGTCTTGAACTTGCAACATAGATCACACGTTCATCCCCAATTTGACTCTTATATTTTTTATTTTGTGTAATGAGTAAGAATTGAGATCTGTTGATATCAAAATCTTGATGATCATTCATGAAAGCATCATAAGCTCTTCCTGTTGCCGAAACAAATATAACATAATCATCTTTATTGAGATCCAATTGTGTATCAAAAGAATGATATTGGAAAACAGGTTTTCCAAAAGTAATCAAATCTGTTTGAAATTCAACTGCAATAGAAATTGGATAAAGAGCCCCAATAATCACAATTCTTTTAGACATTGAAATGTCATGACAAATATGATCTAAATCTTCAATAAATTTTTCTTTATCATCACATAAATGAACTTGTTTAAAAAGATCATCCATCTTTAAGCCAAGCATTCTTGAACGAATTTGATCTTGTCTTAAAATAACATCGGCATAAAGCTTATCTTGGAAAGACGTATAATCATCAAATCCTAAATGACTTAAAAAATTCAAAATTGCATCTTTAGAAATCTTTGATTTTTCAACAACTTCCTCCAATGTCATTTTATAAAAATCTATATAATTTTCAATAAAGAATACACAAAAACGATAATTATCATCTAAAAACAATGTTCCGTTAAAGTATTCAAGTATTCTTGCAAGTAGTACATTTCCCATACGTACCTATCCTTTCTATATTAAGCCTAGTTTTTCTAAGCTTAAAGCAATTCCATCTTGATCAGGATCTTTAAAAGTATCATAAGCAATATCTAAAATCTTTTCTTTGGCTCCTTCAAAAACAATTCCTTGATTTGCTTTTTCAAGCATTTGATAATCATTCATACTATCACCAAAGGCAATTGTATCTTCCATATTTGCATGATAGTAATCAATCACTCTTTCAATGGCATCTGCTTTCGTACAGTTCTTTGAAATAATTTCCCCATTAATAAAATCATCTTCTGGTTTAGAAAAGACAACGACATTAAAATCTTTACTTAAATGAGGTACTGTATCAAGCAATGCATATTTATCATATGCAATAAAAACAATTTTAGTCACTTTATCTCTACCAGGATCATATTCAGTAATTGGTTTAAAAGCTTGATTACGTTTTTCAAAGAAACGAGCTAATTCTGGATTAGCTTGTGTATCTTTGATTTGTCTTCTTTCCATATACTCTCTAGCATAACCTGATTGAAAAAGTTCATCTTTTGTTTCAAGAGTAAAGCCAACTTGTGCATTAGAAAATAAAACAATGGCTTGTTGTAAAAGTTTGCTATCTAAAAAGTTTTCATAGATGTACTTACCATCAATTTGAATAAAACTTCCCGCTGCAGAAATAACACCATCAAATCCTACATCTAAAATATCTTGTGTAATTGAAACAGGAGCTCTTCCTGTACATAAGAAAGCTTTATGTCCATTTTCTCTTAATTTACGAATAGCTTCTTTATTTCTTTTTGTAATTTCTCTACTTTTCCCACGAATTGTTCCATCAATATCAAAAAATACATACTTCATTTTTCTTACCTCTTACTTCATGATTTCTTCAATCAAAATAGGTTTTTCGACAAATTCATCCACAATTGTATAGCTCTGATAAATTTCATTCAATAATTCTTGACTTAATTCATTTCTGGCATAAACAGTCAATAACGTTTCACCGATTTCTACATGATCCCCTATTTTTTTATTTAAAACAAGTCCTACAGCATGGTCGACATCTTCATCTTTTGTCATTCGACCACCACCTAATTTCATTGAAACAATTCCTAAATTCTTTGCTTCTAACGATTGAACATAACCTGTTTTCTTTGAAGTTATTTTCATTATAACACTTGGTTTTTCAAATAGTTCAGGATTTTCTATATATGAAACATCTCCACCCTGTCTTTGAACCATTTCTTTAAGTTTTTCTAAAGCTTTTCCATTAGAAATTACCTCTTGTAATGCTTTATACGCCTCTTTTTCATCTTGATAAAGTTTTGCTTGAACAAGCATTGTACTTCCTGCTTTTAAACAAAGTTCTTCTAAATCTTGAGGTCCTTTTCCTTTGAGGGTTTCAATTGCTTCAATAACTTCTAAGCTATTACCGATTGCATTTCCTAAAGGTTGTGACATGCTTGAAATGGTTGCACGTGTATCTTTATGACAATGTTTTCCAATATCAATCATGGTTTGAGCGAGTTTCTTGGCATCTTCTAATGTTTGCATAAAAGCACCATTTCCATATTTAACATCTAATAAAATCGTATCTGCCCCACTGGCAAGTTTTTTAGACATAATGGATGAAGCAATTAATGGAATACATGAAACCGTTCCAGTAACATCACGTAAAGCATAAATTTTTTTATCAGCGGGTACAAGTGTAGCACTTTGTCCAATAATGGCTAAACCAATATCATTGACTTGTTTGATAAAATCTTCTTCTGATACATAAATATTAAAACCTGGTATCGATTCTAATTTATCCAATGTTCCACCTGTATGTCCTAAACCTCTCCCTGACATCTTTGCTACTTTACCACCGCAAGCAGCAACAATTGGTCCTAAAACAAGAGATGTTTTATCACCAACACCCCCGGTAGAATGTTTATCTACTTTAACACCTTCAATTTTAGATAAATCAATAATATCTCCACTATATTCCATCGCTTGAGTAAGCATTGCCGTTTCTTTTGCAGTAAGTCCTTGAAAACAAATTGCCATTAATAATGCTGACATTTGATAATCAGGAATACTTCCATCAACATAACCATCTATAATAAATTGAATTTGTTGTTGATTAAATTCTCCATTATTCTTTTTATATTCTATTAAATCAACCATTCTCATTGTCATTTCCCCTTTATTTCAATCTAATCTTATTTTACTATAATTTATTTTATTTTGAAAACACTTTCATAACTTCGAGAGAATCTTTTCAATCATAGAAAGAAATTCTTCCATTTTTTGAGAAGAATTTCTCTTACAAACAATCCCATAAGGTAAAAAATAGTCTTCTTTTAAAGAAGGATGAACATTCAAGCGAAAATAAAAAATCTTGACATAGTACCAACCAAAAGAAAGTTATGGTATTGAAACTATTCAAGAAGTTTATCAATTTGGTTGTACTTTTTTTGATACGGCGGAAGCTTATGGACATCGTGGTATTGAAGAAAGTAAAAACAAGTCTTTTAGTGCCAATTGGCGAAAAAAATAATTTTTGATAAAATGTACTTGGAGGTGGATTTATGAAAATCTTAGTGTGTGCCCCTTTACAAGAGGCTGAAAGTAAGAAAATCCAAGAATATTTTATAAATGATACAGTTGTTATTTCTAGAAGACCAACTCAAGAAGATATTGATCAAGCAGATGTCATTGTGGGAAATCCACATCTTGATTTAAATTTAAATCAAGCACATTTACAAGCTATCTTACTTAATAGTGCAGGGAGCGATCAATATATTAAAAAAGGAATTTTAAATAAAAACACTAAACTTACCAATGCCAGTGGAAGTTATGGGATTGCCATCAGTGAACAGGTTATTGGTATGATGATTACTTTCTGTAAAAACTTAAAAACGTATGCTTTACAAATGAAGGAAGGAAATTGGCATCCTTCAAAACAAGGAAAAGAAATTTATCATAGTTGTGTTTGTATTGTTGGCTATGGTGATATTGGCTATGAAATTGCGAAAAGACTAAAAGCCTTTGATTGTCATATTACCGCTATTAAAAGAAGAGTCCAAAAGGAGCTTCCTTATGTTGATGAAGTCGCAACAATCAATGATTTAGATACAATTTTACCACAAAGTGATTTTGTGATTTTATCACTTCCACAAAGCAAAGAAACAATTCATCTTTTTAACAAAGATAAATTATTAAAAATGAAAAAAGATGCTGTCTTAATCAATGTCGGTCGTGGAAGTGCCATTAGTAATGAAGATTTAATAGAAGTATTAAATCAAGGGTATCTTTATGGTGTTGGTTTAGATGTTGTGGAAGAAGAACCTTTACCTGCAACTTCACCTTTATGGAGCTATGATCGTGTTTTAATTACTCCTCATAGTTCAGGTGGTTTTGTTTGGCAAAGTGTTCGTAATTATTATACAGAGCTTGTTATTAGAAATATTGAACATTTAAAAAATCATGAAACTTTAGAAAATGAAGTTGATTTTCAAACAGGTTATCGAAAAGTTGTCACATATAAAAAATAGCGCCTCAGCGCTATTCAAACTTTTGATCAACTTCAAAAATATTATGCCCGTTAAGATAATCTTTTACCAGCATACGTTTCTTACCTTCTAATTGGAATTCAGTAATAATATAAACCCCATCTTGTACCTTTACACCAATAGCATCTTTAAAAATCTTCAGGATTGTTCCAGGTTCTTGGTGTGCGTGATGTGTCATAGCATTTGGACAATTATGTACAAGCCCTTGATAAATTTTTACCGTTTTTCCTTGATACGTTGTATAAGCTCCAGGCCAAGGATTTAGTCCTCTTACATGATTATAAATCTCGATAGCTGGTCTATTGAAATCAATTTTTTCTTGTTCTCTTGAAATAACTGGAGAGTACGTTACTTTAGATTCATCTTGAGGAATCGATGCATTTGTTCCCTCAATAATAGCTGGCATTGCTTCAACAATTGCTTCAGCTCCTAAAGTTGATAAACGATCATAAAGTTCTCCTACAGTTTCATCGTAAGAAATAGGTGTTTCTTTTTGATAGATAATATTTCCTGCATCCATCTTTTTAACCATATACATGATTGTCACTCCTGTTTTTTCATCACCATTTAAAATAGCGTAATGAACAGGTGCTCCACCACGATATTTAGGAAGTAAGGAAGCATGTACATTAATACATCCAAGACGTGGACAATCCAAAACTTCTTGAGGAATCATCTGTCCATAAGCGGCTGTAATAATTAAATCAGGTTGCATATCTAAGATAGCTTGATAATCTTCTTTAATACGTTGTGGTTGAAATACCGGTATATCATGTTCTAAGGCCACCACTTTGACCTCTGGCATTTTAAGTTCTTTTTTTCTTCCAACACGACGATCTGGTTGTGAAACAACTTGGACGATATTGTAATCGTGTTGAATTAAATTTTTTAAAACAGCTTCTGAGAATGTTGCTGTTCCCATAAATACGATTTTTAATTGATTCATTTTTTTCACATCCTTCTATAAGATATTACTAATAAATTGCGAGATAAGCAAGACAATTGTTTGAATTATTTGAATACATATTTTACTGATTTTTTTAACAATTAAAGAAAGCGTATTATCTTGTAAATCATCATAACTTCCTTCATCTGATTTTATTTCTTTTTGTTTTTTGACATCTTGTTCAAAAGCAACAATATTTTTAGAAACCATTTCATTTTGAATATAATGATTATTAAATAAACCATTCATACCAAATAACAAAAGACCTACCATCGTTAAATCAATAATAAGTTCTTTCATTGTAAGTACTCCTTAATTACTTGTGACATTACTTCTATTGTATTTTGTACTTCTTCTTTGGTATTACTTTGACCCCCAAATTCAATTAAGACCGTATGATCACAAATCCCTTGATTATAATGATTCTTCTTTACCATAATTCCTTTTGATAACCCTGGAACTTTTTCATTTGCCTTATTTGAAAGTTCGGTTGATAACTGATTAACCATATCAAATTTTCCACTGCTTTTTCCTACAACAAATAAAATCTTGGCATAACTTTTTTGATTATAGACCAATGTTGAATATTTTTTATCAAGACTATCCCGATGAAAATCAATAACTAAATCATAATTTCCATTTTCTCTTAGTGTATTTTCTAAATACATCTTAGAAACCACATAAGATTGATTATAAGCAATTCGATGAACATTTTTGTAATTTTCAAAATCATTTTGTTCAACATCACAAAAGTATCCTTCTTTCGTTAAACATTCTTTTAAATATTCTGCTCCATCTCTTACATTGTAGCCTACATATTGTTCTCCTTGATGGGTATTATAAAGATGAACCTTTTTATTAGAAGTAACGGGAATACTTGCAGGTAAGGCTTCTGTTGTTGAAATTGCCTTAAAAAGTTTAACGTTTTGATGACTATAAGAAGGTAAATAAAAGATCATTAAAGCAATGATCATAAGTTTGAAAATAATTTGAATAGATACTTTTATTTTCATAGGCGCTCTCCTTGTATTTATTCAAATATATGAAATAACTCAAGAATTATACCTTAAGTCATTTAAAGCCTTTGAAAGAATGGCACTTACCTTTTCTACCGTTTCGTCAATTTGTTTATCCGACATAACAAAATTACGATCAACTGGTGTCAGTATTTCATAAAGCAACGATTCTAATTCTTCTTGTTCAAGACTTCCTACATGCCCTAATAAATACTGTTGTTGACTTGCAGAAAGCTCTCCTTCATATTTCTTTCTTTTACCAATCTTTAATTTATTTTTTATATCCAAAGCATCCCCAAAATAGTCTTTCATTAATTGAAAAACATCTCTTACAATGGAACTGGCATAAATCACTGTAGGAACGCCAATTGCGATGACAGGACATCCTAAAGTTTCTTCTTGAATGGCTTGACGATGATTACCAATACCACTTCCTGGATGAATTCCAACATTATTAATTTGAATCACATGTCCTAATTTTTGATAATCTCTTGCACATAAAGCATCAATAGCGATCACTAAATCAATTTGAAACTGATCAACCATTGCTTGAATCACTTCAACTGTCTCAACTCCTGTTTGATACATCACACCTGGTGTCAATGATAAAATATCATAATAATGGTTTTCTAACTTAAGACCATCATCTAAATAATGAGTCACACGAATGTCTCTTAAGGTACGTGGTCCAATGGCATCACTGGTTAAATAAGGATTTCCTAGTCCAATAATTAAAATGCGGGGATAATCATTTTGATCTATCATCTCTTTTAAAAGTCGAGTCACATGTTGACTAATTGACATAAAAGATTCTTTAAAAAAAATTTCGATATACTTTCCCTTTTTCAAATAATCCGTATCTTCTAAAAATTCATAGGTTTCTATTGAAAAATTATCCATTTTTTCAATAAAACGCTTATAATGTTTTCCTTCCTTTAATAATTCTAAAGATTCTTTCGCCAAATCACTATGTGTATTGTACTTATTCATATTCTCACCTTAAAAATTATTACCTTATTTCCAACAAATTACACAAAATTGTTGCAATTACTTGACTTTTTATATATAATGAAATGGCAAATTGCAAAGCGAGGTGAAAGATCATGGCAAATATGAAACAACAAATTAAACGTTATAAAAACGATAACAAAAAAAGAGCTAAAAACGCTTCTTATAAATCAGCTTTAAAAACTGCAATCAAAAACGTAAGAGCTGAAGTTGAAGCTGGAAATAAAGAAGCTGCTGAAAAAGCATTAGTAATCGCTTCTAGTAAATTAGATTCTTATGTAAACAAAGGAATCCATCATAAAAACTACGCTATTAGACAAAAATCTAAATTAGCTAAATTAGTTAACTCAATCTAATCATTGAAACCAGACAATGTCTGGTTTTTTTGTTTATTCTTTTTTTTCTTGATTATAATGTTAATAGACTTTGAAATAAAATAAGAGTAAAATATTTTTACATTAAAAGGAGACCTGTCTATGGAAAGAAAAGATATAGAAGAAAAATATACTTGGGATCTTTCTAAAATCTATCAAGATCCTCAAGAGTTTTATCACGATATAGAAGTCAGTGAACAATTACTTGATGAATTGACTTCATTTCAAGGAAAGCTTACAGAAAGCATTGAAACGCTTCTACGCTTTTTATCAAAGCGTGACGAAATGTCCATGCTTGTAAGTAAAGCCTATTGCTTTGCGCATTTAAACTGCGATGTAGAACCTAAAAATCAAGAATATCAAAAGATGTTGGCAACAGTGATGTCACTCATTCAACAATCAAGTGTTAAACTTGTTTTTGTAGATAATGAAATTGTGGAAAATGATGAAAAAGTAAAAGAATATTTAAAAGATGATCGTTTAAAATCTTATCGTTATTCTTTAGAAAATGCTTTAGCTTTTAAACCTCATTTATTAGATAAAGAGCAAGAAGAACTTGTCGCAAAAGTAGACAATATCTCTGAACTTGCAGAACAAGTATTTGATTCTTTACGTTTAGAATTTGAAGATGTTGAAGTAAACGGACAAAAGAAAATATTAAATCAAGCAACACTTAATGAATTTTTAAAGAATAAAGATAGAGAAGTAAGAAAACAAGCATATCATCATTTCTTTAAAGAATACCAACGTTTTGAAAATACTTTTGCTTCTACGCTTTCAGGGGTTATGAAAAAAGATGCTTTTTATAGTGATATCCGTCATTTTGATTCACCACTTGCAGCAAGTGTTTTTAATGATGATGTCCCTACTGATTTATTCTTTAAAATTTTAGATAAAGCAAATAATGAATATCGCTATTTATTCCATCGTTATAATCATTTAAAGAAAGAGCTTCTTGGACTTGATGAAATTTATAATTACGATTTATCGGTTCCTCTTGTAAAAAGTGTTTCTAAGAAATTTACAATTGAGGAATGTTTTGACATCATTAATCAAGCTTTAACACCTTTTGGTAAAGATTATTTAGCTATTATTAATCGTGCTAAAGAGGAAAGATGGATCGATTACTATCCTACTGTTGGTAAACGTGGTGGCGCTTATAGTAGCGGAAGTTACTTAACACAACCTTATATTTTAATGAATTTCATTGGCGATTATAATTCTTTATCAACTATGATCCATGAATTAGGTCATAGTGTGCATACGTATTTATCAAGCCATAATCAAGATTATATTAATAGTAATTATCGTATCTTTGTCGCTGAAGTCGCTTCAACCGTTAATGAAACTTTACTTATCAACTATATGATGGATCATGCTTCATCTAAAGAAGAAAAAGCTTATTATATTTATGAACAATTAGAAAACTGTGTTGGTCTTATTTTTAGACAACCAATGTTTGCGGACTTTGAACACCGTCTTCATGAAATGGCTAAAAATAATGAACCAATGTCATCCAAAATCATGACAGATCTTTATGGAAAATTAAATCAAGAATATTTTGGTAAAGAGGTAAAAATGGATGAACTTGTTGGTTGGTCTTGTTATTATGTTCCTCATTTCTATTATGATTATTATGTTTATAAATATACTTTAGGAATGACTGTGGCTTTAGCTATCGTTAAACGTATTTTAAACGGTGACACGCAACAAGTAGAACGTTACTTAAACTTCTTAAAATCCGGAGGAAAAGAATCTCCTGTTGACTTATTAAGTCATGCAGGTGTTGATCCTTTAGATGACGCTATTTATGATGATGCTTTCCATTATTTTGAAGATTTGTTAAATGAATTTGAAAAGCTGGTAAAATAATTTATAATAGTATTAGGTGATAAAAATGAAAAGAGAACAAACAAGAGCGTTCCAAGTAGGAAATCTTACATTAGGTGGTAATAATCATGTCATTATTCAATCAATGACAAATACCAAAACAAAAAATATAGAAGCAACGGTTAAACAAATCCAAGAATTAGAAGATGCCGGTTGTGAAATGGTTAGAATGGCAGTCTTTGATAAAGAAGATGCTTATGCGATTGCAGATATTAAAAAACAAGTGCATATTCCATTAGTCGCAGATATTCATTTTGACTATCGTTTAGCTTTAATCGCAATTGAATCAGGAATTGATAAAATTCGTATTAATCCAGGAAATATTGGAAGCATCGAAAAAGTTAAAGCAGTTGTGGAATCTTGTAAAGAACATCATATTCCTATTCGTATTGGAGTCAATGGTGGTTCTTTAGAAAAAGATATTCTAGAAAAATATGGTCGCCCTACTGCTGAAGGTATGATTGAAAGTGCAAAGAAACATATTGATATTTTAGAAAGTTTAGATTTCCATGATTATTGTATTTCTTTAAAATCTTCTGATACCATGCTTACAATTGAAGCTTATACCCTTGCCAGTGAAACCTTTGATTGCCCACTTCATTTAGGTGTTACAGAAGCAGGGACAAAGCTCGGTGGTACAATTAAATCTTCTTTAGGTATTGGTACTTTATTGTATCAAGGTATTGGAAATACAATTCGTGTTTCTTTAAGTGACCATCCTGTTGAAGAAATTAAAGTAGCAAAAACATTACTTAAAGAATTGGGACTCATTAAAAATGTACCTACCCTTGTTTCTTGTCCAACATGTGGAAGAATCCAATACGATTTAATTCCTGTTGCTAAAGAAATCGAAGATTTCTTAAATAATATTCATCAAGATATTACTGTTGCAATTATGGGTTGTGCAGTCAATGGTCCTGGTGAAGCAAAAAATGCTGATATTGGTATTGCTGGTGGTGTTAAAGAAGGATTATTGATTAAAAAAGGACAAATTATTAAAAAAGTAAAACAAGAAGATATGGTTCAAACGCTCAAAGATGAAATTTTAAAGATGGTTAATTCATAATAACCATCTTTTTTTCATATATATAACTATGGAGGCGTAAAACTATGGAAAATTTATTCATTGAACATTTTTTATCGTATGAAGATTTTAGAAGCAATAAAGAAATACAAGCTTTAGAGCTAAATGAAGAAGATTTGAAAGTGATCTATCAAGTGATTGATCAAAACCGTTTTTTACTCTGTAGTGAACATTATTTACCTATTCTATTTCAATCAATTATGAAAAAAACTAGTGTTTCCACTAGTTTAAAATTGAAATCTTTGTTTCAAAATCATACTTCAATATTTCTAAATTCTTGATTTTTCAACATATCTATTTCTTCTTTATAAGGAGCTTTACCATTAATATAAGGTGTTTCTAAAATCTTAGGAACATCTTTTATTCTTTCATTATGAGCAATCCCATTTAAAATATCAAAACCAATCTCACCTAAACCAAGATTTGCATGACGATCTTTATGAGCTCCTTGAACATTTTTAGAATCATTTAAATGAACAACAAGTAAACGATCTAAACCAATAATACGATCAAATTCATTTAAAATTGCATCAAAATTTGATAAATCGTATCCTGCATCATGAATATGACATGTATCTAAACAAACACCTAGTTTTTCAGGATAATCACAATGCGAAATCAAGTATTGGATTTCCTCAAAAGTCTTTCCTAACTCGCTGCCCTTTCCTGCCATTGTTTCTAAAGCAATCTTTCCTTGGTAAGGCGTATCCTTTAAAACTTCATTTAAACCTTTGATGATTTGTTGAAGTCCTACTTCTTCTCCTGCTTTTACATGACTACCTGGATGTAAAACAAGAATCGATGTTCCAATATCTTGGCATCTTTGCAATTCTTGTTTTAAAAAGTTAACCGCTAATTCAAAAGTTTCTTCTTTAATAGTATTAGCAAGATTAATAATATAAGGTGCATGAACGACCACATTTTTTAAATCAATGTTATTTTCTTTCATTAAAGTTTTTGCTTCTTCTACCTTTAATTCACTAATTGCTTTTCTTCTCGTATTTTGAGGAGCTCCTGTATAAAACATAAAAGTATTGGCCCCATAAGATAAAGCTTCTTTAACAGAACCTAACAACATGTCTTTTCCAGACATTGAGACATGACTACCAATTATCATTGCCTTCCTCCATACGTTTTGCGATTTGTGCTTGACGAGCACGTTCTTTCTTTTGACGACGGATATCTTCACGGATCATCGCACGTTTTTGTTTACGTACAACTTGTTCGACTTGATATTTACGTTTCTTTTTATATCCTGGTTTTACTTTTTTAGGTTTACGGATAATCATTTGTACTTGTTTTTCAAGTTCAGTTTGTTGACGAATACGTTTTTTACGTTTTTCTCTTTGTCCTAAATCCACAAATTGTCCGTTTTTAAGTTGCATATTCTTAAATTCAATGCCTTTTCTTTCAAGAATTGCAATATTTTTTTCGTCCGTTGTATCATACATGCTATAACAGATTCCTGTATAGTTTCCTCGTCCCGAACGTCCACTACGGTGAATATAGAAATCAGGTTCTGTTGGAAATTGCATATTAATAACATGAGAAACACCATCAATATCAATTCCACGTGCCGCGATATCTGTTGCAACAATATATTGATATTCATTGTTGTTGATTTGACGCATCATTTTCTTTCTTTCACGAGGTTCTAAATCTCCATGAATTTCTCCAACTTTATAACCATCTTCTCTTAATTGGCGGGTAATCTTTGATACTTCTGTTCTTTTATTCGCAAAAATAATACAAATATAAGGATCAATTGTTGCCATAATTTTCTTTAAAACATCATAACGATCTTGATGCTTTGTTGCGAGTAAGATATGTTCAACATTCGCTGTTGTCACAAGTTTACTATCAATTTCAATAGTAACTGGACTTTGCATATATTTCTTTAAAAATGGTCTTAGATTTTGTGGAATTGTTGCTGAGAAAACCATCATTTGTAGATCATCAGACATTTTACCTGCCACCGCATCAATATCTTCTAAATAACCAAATTCTAACGTCATATCTGCTTCATCGACTACAAATGTTTTAGCTGTTGTAATTTGTAAAGCTTGGGCATCTAAAGATAAATCTTTAATACGTCCTGGTGTTCCAATAACAACATGAGGTTGTGTTGAAAGTTTGTTGACGGCTCTTTGACGGTCACTTCCTCCAACAATTAATGAAACACGTAACTCTGGTAAATATTTTGTAAATGTTTTGGCGTTATTAAATAATTGAGCGGCAAGTTCTCTTGTTGGTGCAGTAATAACCGCTTGCACGCAATCTTTATTAACATCAATACGGGACATGATTGGTAATAAAAAGGCATGTGATTTACCTGTCCCTGTTTGTGAAATCCCGATAATATCTCTATTTTTTAATACAAGGGGAATGACTTTTTCTTGTATTGGGGTTGGTTTTTGAAAACCTAACTCTTTGATTACTTCATTACAATAATCTTGTAATTTAAAATCTTGAAAAGTTGCCATAAAATCCTCCTTTTTTTCTTTTTTAGTCACGTTATTATACCATATTTTTGATACATTTCAACAAATATTATGGATGGATTTTTATAATTATTCTATAATACTCTTACTGGGGGTGATTAGATGATTTTAAATACAGGTAATCGCACAGATATTCCTGCTTTTTTTAGTGATTGGTTTTATAGTCGTATTCAAGAAGGGTATGTCTGTGTTCGTAATCCTTATTTTCCTAATCAAGTTACAAAGTATCGCTTAGATCCTCAGGTTATTGATATTATTTGTTTTTGTACTAAAAATCCAAAGCCGATGCTTTCTCGTCTTGATTTAATTAAAGGCTATAAACAATTTTGGTTTGTAACAATTACGCCTTATAATCAATCTATTGAACCTCATGTTCCCAATAAAAATGAAATCATTCGTAGTTTCATTGAACTTTCTAAAAAGATAGGAAGTCATTGTATTGGTTGGCGTTATGATCCTATCTTTTTAAATGATTATTATACCATTGACTATCATCTTCACATCTTTGAAAAGATGTGTCAAAAACTATCAGGCTATACCCATCAATGTGTCATTAGCTTTATTGATCTTTATCAAAAAACAAAAAAGAATTTTAAAGATGTTCAAGAAGTAAATGAAAATGACCAAATCTATCTTTGTCAAAAATTTGTAGAAATTGGAAAAAGATATCATATTGAAATTTATACATGCCATGAAAATGAAACTTTAAAAACAACAGGTGTTCATACAAGTGGTTGTATGAATCAACAAATTATTGAAAAAGCCCTAGACTGTTCTTTAAAACTTCCTAAAATAAGTGAAGCAAGACAAGGCTGTCGCTGTTTATTAAATAATGACATTGGGGTTTATAATACCTGTTTGCATGGTTGTCTTTATTGTTATGCCAACTATGATCGTTCTACTGTTTTAAATAATTATAAAAAACATAACAAAAAGTCACCTTTTTTAATTGGCGACTTTCAAAAAGACGACATCATCAAAGAAGCAAAACAAGTTTCCTATCTTGACAAACAACTTTCCCTATTTTGAAGGATGAACATGGCGATAAGCAACGCCTCTTGTAATACGAAGTAAATTATCTTCACCTGGGAATTTTACAGGTACTACAGGATTTTCTTGATACATTTTCATAACATCTTCGATATCAACAATAATTTCATCAAACTTCATGAGTCCATACATTTTAGGTGGAAGTAAATAAAGTGGTTTATTAATTGTTTGATTTTTTAAAGCTTTATCTAATTCCACTTTTAGATGTGGGCATAAAATAACAACATCGAAACGATCTAATTCTTTTAATCCCAAACCAAATGGCAAAAATTCAATACTGTATTTTTCTTCTAAATTCTTTTCTTTTATTTCTTTATCCATTCTTGAAGCAATGGCACTTGAAGAAAAGCCACCACCACAACATAATAATATTCTAATCATTTTAACACCTCACTGAATATTAGTGTAACATACACCTCTATAAAATGTAAGGGCTTTATTTTTATCTTTCACCTTTTTATTTTTATTACATATTTTATATTAGGTGAGAAAAATGAATCCATTCTATGATAATCCCTATTATGTCTATCGACCTCAAATGTATCCCTATTATTTAAGACCTCGTCGTTTTAATTTACAAAGAACTTTAAATACGACTATTAGAGGTATTCAAATCGCAAATCAAGTCATTCCTGTTATTAACCAAGTACGTCCTTTAATTAATAACACACGACAAGGCATGGCTTTATTAAAAGCCATGAATCATCTTGATGATATAGATTTAGATGAAGTTGAAAAGGAAATTAAACCTATCGAACATGAAGAATTATTTGAAAATATGGTATAATAGCTTTTGAGGTGATTGGAATGTTAGTAAAAGGTATTGTTCCTAGAGGTTATTGTAAAGGAGTTGTTAGAGCTATTGAAATTGCGAAAAAGCAAGCACATCAAGAAACTCCTGTTTATATTCTAGGAATGATTGTACATAATCAATATATTGTAAATGCTTTAGAAGATTTAGGTATTCAAACAATTGATCGAAAAGGCAAAACACGTTTGGAATTATTAGATGAAATCGATCATGGTAAAGTCATTATTACGGCTCATGGAGCAAGTCAAAAAGTCTTTGATAAAGCCAAAGCAAAAGGTTTAGAAGTGATAGATGCTTCTTGTTTAGATGTTATTAAAACCCATGATTTAATTCAAGGCAAATTAAATGAAGGTTATGAAATTTTATATATTGGTAAAAAAGGACATCCTGAAGCAGAGGGTGCTATTTCTATTGATGAAGATAAAATTCATTTGATTACTTCTTTAGCTGATTTAAAAGAAATCGATCCTACTAAAAAATATATCATGACAAACCAAACGACTATGTCCCTTTATGATGTCTATGATTTATGCGAAAAAGCTAAAGAACTACTTCCTTTTGTAGAAATTGAAAAAGAAACATGTACGGCTACAAAAATACGCCAAGAAGCTATTAAAAATATTGAAGAGAGTGTTGATGTGATTTTTATCGTAGGTGACCCTCACTCAAACAATACACGAAAACTTGCCAGTATCGCTAAAGAAAGTCATCATTGTGATGTCTATATGATAGAAAGTATTGATGGTATTGAAATTGAGTGGTTAAAAGATAAAAATTATGCAGCTATAAGTTCTGGAGCTTCGACACCAACTTATCTTACAAATCAAATTATTGAATATTTGAAACAATTTGATTTCAACGATTCTAAAACTCATCAAAAACCATTTATTGATAAAACAAAAATACTTACTCAAAAAGGTGCTTAAGCTTCAGCACCTTTTTCTTGTGGCAACCATTGTACCTTGAAAAAATAAACAATAAAAATCAAACTGCAAACAACCCATGTAGTTGGCCACCCTAAAAAGACATAAACAACATCACTCGTTACTTTTGTAACCAAGAATAAATAAAATTGTCTTAAAAATACAAATGAGAAAATCATAACATACATTGGTACAGCCGAACGTCCTGCCCCTCGTAAAACCCCATTGATAACTTGGTTGATTGGTAAGAAAATATAGAATGGTAAGAAAGTTAACTGCATCAATCTTCCTGCATCTATAACATCTTTTTCTTGATTGAATAAAGCAATAAAATCACGTCCAAAGAAATACATAATAACAACAAAGAAGCCTATGGTAACCATGGCAAGGAATGTTGTAATATACGCTCCTTTTTTAACACGATTATATTGTTTAGCACCGATATTTTGTCCTACAAAAGTTGTAATTGCCATATTGAAAGCTTGTAAAGGCAAATTGACAAAACCATCAATTTTAATTGTGACAGAATATCCAGCAATAACGGATGCCCCATAAACATTTATATATGATTGAACAATGACATTCGATAAAGAAACAATGCTTTGTTGGAGACCTGTTGGTAAACCAATTTTTATAATTTTTAATAAGATTTCCTTATCAAATTTAATATCTTTTAAAACAACTTTATAAGAATCTTCTGTTTTCATTAAAACATACATAACCATAATAGCTGAAATCGCTTGAGCAATTAAAGTAGCATAGCCTGCTCCCGCAACCCCAAAACCAAAGTTTTTAACAAATAAAAAGTCCAAAACAATATTAATAATACTTGAAAAAATCAAGAAATAAAGTGGCCTTTTAGAATCTCCAACCGAACGTAATATTCCAGATCCCATGTTATAGATCATAACAAAAATCAAACTCCAAAAATAAATAGACAAATACGTTGAAGCTTCAGAAAAAACATCACTTGGAACACCAATCGCTTTCAAGATAGGATCATTAAAAACAAGCCCAATAACAGTTAAAACAACCCCTATGACAAGCGTTAAGGCAATACTATTATGAATTGCTTTCTTCATTTTAGATAAATCGCCTGCACCAAAGAATTGTGCTATAACAACTCCTGCTCCTGTTGAAATTCCCATAAAAAAACCAATAAGCATATTAATAATAGGTGTACTTGCCCCAACTGCAGCAAGAGCAACCTTCCCTACATAATTTCCTACTACATATGAATCAACCGCATTATAAAGTTGTTGAAATAAGTTTCCTATTAATAAAGGAACCGAAAATAAAATAATTGCTTTAACAATACTTCCTTTTGTAAGATCTTGTGTATTTCCTTTCATATATTCACCTTCCATGCTTATTTTACTCTTATTTTAATAAAATCATTTTTATTTGCATGAAATGAAAAAAATAATTTTTTTATTTTCTATCCATTATAATAAAATTAAATTGGAGGTTTATTATGAATAAAAAAATTATCTTTTTTGATGTTGATGGTACCCTTGTTGATGTAAGACCAGCAAGAGAATATGTACCTGAATCAACAATCAAAGCTGTAAGAGAAACAAGAAAAAAAGGAAATTTATGTTTTTTATGTACAGGAAGATCTCTTGCTGAAATCTATCCTCATATATTAGACGTTGGTTTTGATGGAATTATTGGTGCTGGTGGTGGATTTGTGACAATCGGTGATGAAATGCTTTATCATAAAAAAGTTTCTGATAACGATGTTCATCGTGTTGTTGATTTCTTTGAAGAAAATGATTATGACTATTATCTTGAAAGTAATGGTGGTTTATTTGCAAGTGAAAATCTTGTGTCTCGTTTAGAAAAAATAACTTATGGTGATTTGGAAAATGATGAAAATGCGAGAAAGAAAAAAGAAGAACAACCAAGTCATTTTATTACATCCTTGATTGAAGGAGAAAGCATGTACCGTAGTGATGTCAATAAGATTTGTTTTTTAGAAAATAAAGATATTCCTTTTCAAACAATTAATGATCATTTTTCAGATGCTTTCAATGTCATTCATTGTACTGTTCCTGCTTTTGGTGATGATTCAGGTGAATTATCTGTTGTTGGTGTCAATAAGGCAAGCGCTATTGAAACCCTTATTCAACATTTAAATATCCCTAAAGAAAATACTTTTGCTTTTGGAGATGGAATGAATGATACCGATATGCTTGAATATTGCCATGTAGGAATTGCTGTAGGTAACGCAAAAGAAGGCTTAAAAGAAATTGCGGATGAAGTTTGTGATGATATTGCAAAAGATGGTATTTATAAAGCCATGAAAAAACATCAACTTATATAAAAAATGCTAGAAAATCTAGCATTTTTTTCTATTCATAATTAAAATAATCTTTACTTTCATGAATTTGGGTATCGATTGGCAAATTGTCTAAAAGTTTCTGTAACTCTTTTTCAAAAATCACTTCTAAGTGATGTCCTGGATCAATCAATAAACAATCATGATCAATGGCATATTTGGCATGACGATATTTGCTATCACCTGTAATATAACAATCGACTTGATCTGCAAGAATTTCTAAATCATCTGCGGCACTTCCACCACAAATAGCAATCTTCTCAATTGTTTTATTCGTGTTTTTGCTGTATTTTACATGTTCTAGATGGAATGTTTCTTTTACTTTTTTAATAAAAGTATTTCCTTCCATTGGTTGATTTAAAATAGCCTTTTTACCAACTTCATAGTGATCATAACATTCAATATCATGAACACCTAATTGATTAACTAACCAATCATTCATAGAAATACCATTTTTTCCTCGATCAAGACAAGTATGTAAACTATAAACAACAATATCATGTCTCATTGCAAGTGAAATAAAATATCCTTGATGTTCATTGACATCCATATTTTTAATCTTTTCAAGTAAAAATGGATGATGTGTTATTAACATTTGACAATCTTGTTCAATGCAAGCTTGTAATGTTTCATTATCTGCATTTAAAGCTATATACACTTTTTTGATTTCTTTATTTCTATTTCCTATTTGTAAACCGCAACAATCAAAATCCATTTGAAGTTCAAGTGGAAAATAGTTTTCTAAATAGTTAATAATTTCATAAGCTTTCATTTAATTCACCTTCAATAAGTTTTAATATTTGATCAATTTCTTGATATCTTTGATGTTCTTTTGGTAAATCTTTTTGAATTCTTTGATATGTTTTGTATTGCTTTTTCCAATATTGGATAAATAAATCAGATTTTTCTTTTCTTAAAACAGGACCAAAAAGAAGATCTTCTTTTGTCATTTGTACATCATTTACTTTTTTTACAACCATCATTTCATAGATATGATGTCCATCTTGAATCATTTTTTCATCAAGAATAGTAAAATTATTTTTGAATAAATATTCTCTTAAATGATCACTATTGGCATTTGGTTGTAAGAATAAACGTTTATTTTGATCAATGTAATCTTTATTTTCTTCTAAAATATCACCTATAAGAAAGGCTCCCATTCCAGCTATTGTAATCATAGAAACATCTTTATCTAAAATGGGATTAAGACCATTTCCTAATAAAGCTTCAATTTTTTCTTCAAAATGATAGTGCTCAATAGTCGAAAGAGAAGCTTTAAAAGGCCCTTGTGCCACATCACAAGCATAGGCTTTTTCTATAATATTTTTTTCTATTAAATAGCAAGGAAGATAGGCATGATCTGTTCCTATATCCGCTAAAATAGTACCATTTTTATGTTTATCAACGAGCTGTGCAAGTTCTAATAAGCGCCCTGAAAGTTTCATATTAACGATCTAAGAAATCCTTTAATCTTTTTGAACGAGATGGGTGTTTTAATTTTCTTAAAGCTTTTGCTTCAATTTGACGAATACGTTCACGTGTTACGTTGAATTCACGTCCTACTTCTTCAAGTGTTCTTGTTCTTCCATCATCTAAACCAAAACGGAGTCTTAATACTTTTTCTTCACGATCTGTTAATTCTAATAAAACATCATTTAATTCATCTTTTAATAATTCATTAGCGGCATAATCATCTGGTGACATAGCTCCTTCATCTTCAATGAAATCACCTAAATGAGAGTCATCTTCTTCCCCAATTGGTGTTTCTAAAGAAACAGGTTCTAATGAAATTTTTTGAATTTCACGTACTTTTTCAGGTGTCATACCATCCATTTTTTCCGCAATTTCTTCCGCAGTAGGTTCTCTTCCTAATTCTTGAATCAATTGTCTTTGGATACGTGTTAATTTATTGATTGTTTCCACCATGTGTACAGGAATACGAATTGTACGAGCTTGATCGGCAATCGCGCGTGTAATTGCTTGACGAATCCACCAAGTAGCATACGTTGAGAATTTGAATCCTTTTGTATAATCAAATTTTTCTACCGCTTTAATTAATCCCATGTTTCCTTCTTGAATTAAATCTAAGAATAACATACCACGTCCTACATATCTTTTAGCGATAGAAACAACTAATCTTAAGTTTGCTGCAGCAAGTTCTTTTTTAGCTTGTTCATCACCTTCTAAAATACGTTTTGCAAGTTCAATTTCTTGATCATGATTCAATAATTCAACACGACCGATTTCTTTTAAATACATTTTTACAGGATCGTTGATTTTAACATTGCTTCCTAATTGTGTGCTTTCACTTTCTTTATCGTCATCATGTTCTTGATACATATGTAATGTATCTCCCGTCATCATGTCGAAATCACCATCAAAGTCTAAATCAGGAGTATCATCACTATCATCAATATCTAAATCGAGGTCATCCCCTAAATCTGGAACACCCGCTAATAAAACATCATCATCAACATCTAATGAATCTAAATCATCATCAGAAATTGTAATATCACTTTTTTGGATATGTTCTAATAATTCTTCTGCAAGTTCATCACTTAAATCATAATTCATTAAATATTCGTCAATTTGTTCTTGGGTTAATACATTCCCATTTTGTTTCGCTTCATTTACAACTAAAGCCTTTAAGTCTTCAAATGAAACAGCTTGTACTTTTTTCTTTGCCATATCTTACTCCTTCTCTTTTGAATTAATAATTTCTTGTAGAATCTTCGCTTGTTGCCGTGGATCATAAGTTTGCGCCATTTCACTTTCAAGCTGTTTGATTCTTTCTACTTCCATTTTTTCTTGTATAATTTTTATATAATCATCAATTGCTTGATTTGATGTTTCTTTAGGTAAATGTTGTGAAGAAATTTCTAATATTCTTTTAACGATTTCATCATCATCGATCATACTAATCAAATCAGCAATTTCTAAGACAACATATTGACGATAATAATCAATAATATAAGAAGCAATCAAACGATTAATTTTATCATACATGTAGCCTGCTTTTGCTTCATATTGCATCGCATAGCTTTTATTTTGCATCATGTAATAAAGCAAGTTTCTCTCTGCTTTTTGATACTTATCAATCATCTTTGTTGATTGATCATAAGTGATTGGTTGAAACGGAATCGGTTGCTTTTCATGAGGTTTTTGGCTTAATAACTGATAAATAATTTCTTTAGAAAAGCCCGACTTTTTAACCAATTGTTCTATATAATAATCACGGTCTACTAGATCATCTAATGTTGCAATCATTTCAACCATTGATTCTAAATATTTCTTTCGATCTTCATAATTTTCTACATTGATTCTTTCATAATGATAACTCATTTTAAAATCAATCGCACTTTGTGGATTTTTAAATAAAGCATTCAGTTCATCTTTTCCTTTTGCTTTTAAAAATTCATCTGGATCCATTTGATCAGGAATAACAACAACCCCTATATTAAAACCCGCTAAAGCCATTGCATCAATACATTTCATCATGGCATTTTTTCCAGCCTGATCTCCATCTAAACATAAGACAACATCATTAGAAAGTCTCTTCAACATCCTTAAATGATTTGAAGTAAGTGCTGTTCCCATAATTGCGACAGCATTTTTAATTCCTGCCTTGTATAATGCAATTACATCCATGAATCCTTCAAGAACAATAATTTTACCTGCATCTCTTACCGATTCTTTGACACGATGATAATTATAAAGCGTATCACCTTTAATAAAGATTGAGGATTCTGGTGAGTTCATATATTTTGCTTCTTTTTGGCTTGAACGATAAATACGTCCACTAAATCCTACCACGCGTCCTTCACTATTATGTAAAGGAAACATGATACGATCATGATAACGATCATAACCAACTTGTGATTCAATGACTAAACCTGAAGCATAGGCTTGCATCTTTGTAAAACCCGACTTTTCAAAAGCGGATAATAAAATATTTTGATCAGGTGCATAACCAATTTCAAAATGGTCAATAATATCTTGTGAAAGTTCTCTTTGTGTTAAATAGTTTTTTGCTTCTAAAGCAAGTTTGGTTGACAAGTAGTGTTTATAAATACGATTGGCTTCTTCATGCATTAAATAGAAAGGTTCTGTTTTTTTATTAACAGGTTTCTTTTCTTCATAAAAGGTAAAATCACCTAAATCGACATTTCCCATTTGTGCAACCATCTTTACCGCTTCTAAATAAGAAATTTTTAAATATTCTTGTAAGAAAGTAAAGACATTTCCCCCATGATGACAGACAAAACACATAAAGATTTGTTTTTCTGGTGATACTGACATAGAGGGATGACTATCATTGTGAAAAGGACATAAGGCAATATAATTTCGTCCTTTTCTTTCAAGTGGAAGATAATTGCCAATAACTTCCACAATGTCGACAGATTGTCTTATTTCATTGATTTTTTCTTGTGAAAGTCTTGGCATAGTTTCCTCCTTTATTAGAATGCGATTTTATCTTGAATATATGCAACTAATTCATCAATTGGTAAACGAACTTGTTCCATTGTATCACGATTACGAACAGTAACAGCATTGTCTTCCATTGTATCAAAGTCAACAGTAACACAATATGGTGTACCGATAGCATCTTGTCGACGATATCTTTTTCCGATTTGTCCGGCAACATCATATTCAACAGAGAAATGTTTAGCAAGAGTTGCATAAACTTCTTCTGCTTTTTCGCTTTGTTTTTTAGTTAATGGTAAGACTGCTACTTTATATGGAGCAATAGCAGGATGTAATTTCATCACTGTTCTTGTATCTCCATTTTCTAAAGTTTCTTCTTGAAAACTGTCGCATAAAACAGATAAGAATAAACGATCTGCACCTACAGATGGTTCAATAACATAAGGAATATATTTTTCGTTTGTTTGGGGATCTAAATATTCTAAGGATTTTTTAGAATGTTCCATATGACGAGATAAATCATAATCTGTACGATCTGCAATTCCCCATAATTCTCCCCATCCAAATGGGAATTTGTATTCAACATCGCAAGTTGCTTTTGAATAGAAAGAAAGTTCTTCTTTTTCATGATCTCTAAATTTTAAGTTTTCTTCTTTTAAACCTAAATCTAATAAGAATTTTTTACAATAAGCTTTCCAATAATCGAACCATTCTAAATCTGTATCTGGTTTACAGAAGAATTCTAATTCCATTTGTTCAAATTCTCTTGTTCTGAAAATAAAGTTACCTGGTGTAATTTCATTTCTGAATGATTTACCGATTTGACCAATACCAAATGGTACTTTTTTACGAGATGTTCTTTGAATATTTTTAAAGTTTACAAAAATACCTTGTGCTGTTTCAGGACGTAAATAAACCACAGATTTATCGTCTTCAACAACACCCATATGTGTTTCAAACATTAATTTAAATTGTCTAACATCTGTGAAGTTGCTTTTTCCACAGTTAGGGCAAACAATGTTATGTTCTTTAATATAAGACATTGTTTGTTCATTGCTCCAACCTTCACTATGTACAGAAGGATCGTATGCTTCAATTAATTTATCTGCACGATGTCTTGTTTTACATTCTTTACAGTCAATTAATGGGTCAGAGAATCCACCAACATGTCCAGAAGCTTCCCATACCTTTGGATTCATAAAAATAGCTGAATCTAAACCAACGTTATAAGGAGATTCTTGAATGAATCTTTTCCACCATAAACGTTTAATATTGTTTTTCATTTCAACCCCTAATGGTCCAAAATCCCATGTGTTTGCAAGTCCATCATAGATTTCAGAACCTTGATATACAAAACCTGTTGATTTTGCATGATTTACTAATTTGTCCATATCTTTAGTTGCCATATTTTTCTCCTTTTTGTGTAAAAATGAATAAAGACTTGGCATTCCAAGTCTTTTATACCCTTTTCGCGTATCAATAAAATACCCTTATAGTGGATATTTGTCAACCAACTATAAGGGTGCTACATATAAGTTCTTTCATCAAGCCAATTCATAATATTATGATAAACTTCGCGATAATTATTTTCATGTAAAATATCTTGTCGACGATTATCAAAAATCTTATAGCTTAAATCTTTTAATCCATTTTCCTTTAATATTTTATAAAGTTTTATCGTGTCTTTTCCATTGCGTGTCAAATTATCAAATCCACCCGATAACAAGTATACAGGTAAATATTGGGGAATTTGTTTTAAATGTTCTTCATCACTCGTATATTTTATATAATCTAAAATATCTCGATAAGCTTGATTTGTGTAAACAAAGTCCGTAAGTGGATCTTCCATGTAAAGATTCACTTCTTTTGTATTAGTCATTTTATAGTTTCCATTTAAATTTCTTTGTAGAAATAAATCAATTGCTTTTTTGATGACTCTTGAGTGATTCATTTGTCCATGTAATAAAATATTGAAATCAACAATCATCTTCATTCGATAATAAAAACTATTTTTCATACATGTACCTAATAGAATCATGCCATTAATATAGTCTCCATACACACCAGCATATTTTAATAAAACAAGCGAGCCTAAATCAACACCTAGCATAAAGTAAGGTAGATCTTCATAACGTTTAGTAATAATATGACGTAAACGTTGAATATCTTCAACTAATGTATCAAGTGCATTTCCTTTTCCAAAATAACCTTGTTCAAATTTATAAAGAGAAGTTCCATGTCCTGGAAAATCAGATACTACCACAATAAAGCCTTCATGACTTAAATATTCCGCAAACTTTTTATAACGTTCAGAATATTCACATAAACCATGATGTATTTGAATAATGCCCTTATATCTTAAGATTACATTGGGCTGATAGATATCAAATTTAATAGACGTATGTGTTCCCGACGTATAGGTTTCTGTAAATCTCATCGTCTAGTGCCTCCTTTTTGATAAGGACGGTTATAGTTTGATCTTTTTGTACGTGGTCTAATCAAACAGTTTTTACCAAAACCTATAAGATCTTTTCGATTTGCCTTGATTAAAGCCTCATAGACGAGATCATAGTTTTTAGGGTTTTTATATTGAATCAACGCTCTTTGCATTGCTTTTTCCTTTGGATCTTTTGGAACATAGACTTCTGTCATATCACGAGGATCCAATCCTGTATAATACATTGTTGTTGAAAGAGTTCCTGGTGTTGGATAGAAATCTTGGACTTGTTCTGGTTGATGATGAATATCTCTTAAATACTCCGCTAATTCAATGGCATCTTCTAAACGACATCCTGGATGAGATGACATTAAATAAGGAACAAGGAACTGTTTCTTATCGTATTTTTCATTTAAACGATAATATTTGTCTACAAACTTTTCATAAAGTCCACGTCTTGGTTTTCCCATTTTATCTAAAGCATGATTACTAATATGTTCAGGAGCCACTTTTAATTGTCCAGAAATATGATGTTGGACAAGTTCTTCAAAGAAATGATCGTTTTTATCATACATTAAATAATCATAGCGGATTCCTGAACGAACAAAGACTTTTTTAACATTAGGAAGCTGTCTTAATTTTGTAAGTAATGAAAGATAATCTTCATGATCTACCTTTAAGTTTTTACATGGTTGAGGCCATAAACATTGTTTTGTTGGACATGCTCCTTTCGTCTTTTGTTTTTCACATGATGTATCTCTAAAGTTTGCTGTTGGTCCTCCAACATCATGAATATATCCTTTAAAATCAGGATCCCATACCATTTTATTTGCTTCAGCTAAAATCGATTCATGACTTCTTGCTTGAATAATACGTCCTTGATGAAAAGCTAAAGCACAAAAGTTACACGAACCAAAGCACCCACGGTTAGAAATAAGGGAGAATTTCACTTCATCAATTGCAGGAACATGTTCATAATTTGGATGATATGTACGGTTGTAATCATAACCATAAGCACGGTCAAATTCTCTTTGAGTAAGCGGTCTATTTGGTCTATTTTGAACCACATACCACCCTTGATAAGGCTCCACTAATATTTTAGCGTTGTAATGATCGGTATTAAGATATTGTATTTGGAAAGATTCAGCATATTTTCTTTTAGAAGAAGTAATTTCTTCATAGCTAGGAAGCATAATATAATCTGAAAGATCATCTATATTCTTTGTTTTATAAACAGTTCCATCTAAATAGGTTAAATATTTAATTTCCAAACCACTTTCTAAAGCTTCTGCCACTTCAATAATACTATTTTCTCCCATACCAAACATTAATAAATCGGCATTGGCATCAATAATAATTGATTTTCTAACTTTGTCACTCCAATAATCATAATGTGCTAAACGTCGTAAAGAAGCTTCAATACCACCAAGAATAATGTTTGTATCCGGATAAGCCTGTCTTGCCATTTGACTATAAACAATAACGGCACGATCTGGTCTTTTAAAACCTTTACCTCCTGGTGTATAGGAATCTTTATGTCTTCTTTTTTTAGAAACTGTATAATGATTGACCATTGAATCAATATTTCCCGAAGAAATCAAGAAACCTAATTTAGGTTTACCAAATTGTCTGAATTCTTCCACGTTATGCCAATCTGGTTGTGATAAAAAAGCCACCTTAAACCCATTGGCTTCTAATGTACGACAGATAATCGCCGCACCAAATGACGGGTGATCCACATAGGCATCTCCACAAACATAGACAAAATCAACCTCTTGCCATCCTCTTTCGTCCATTTCTTTTCTATTTATCGGTAAAAACTGCCCCATATGTATCTCCCCCTTTGAATTTATTTTTATTATAGTCAAAAAATGTATATAAAAAAAGACAAAAGTGTCGACTTTTGTCATAATTTTTCAAGACTTTTTATCATTTTCTTGGTCTTAAATAAAATTCCAGTCATTTCATCTACATAATAGTCCATAATTTCAATCAATTGATCGATTGATTCTTGAGAAATCTTTAATTGATTGATTTGTTTAAAGCAAATTTTATTAATGTAGCGAAAAGCTTTTAAAGTTTCTTTATCTAGTTGTTTGTCACGAAGTGATAAACAATCTAAACAAACAAAGCCCCCGTCTTCCAAACTTAACCCAGCAATTCGATTTTGTTTTAAACAACGAACACAACCATCTACTTGCAAAGCAACTCCACATCTTTTTAAGATATACGCATTGTAAAGTAAATAAACAAGTTGAGGTGGGTAACCATGATTTAGAGCATCAAGTGCTTCTTTTAAATGATTGAATACATCTAAATCAGGTTGATTTTCTTCTTCGTTTCTTAAAACAAATTCCATAAAATAACTTGCGTAAGCTTCTAATTCGATATCTTCTTTAAGATAGCGATAGAAATCAACCGAACTTGCTTTAATAAGAGTTGAAAGTCCATTACGTGGGATAAAAGTAAATTCAGACAATGTCAAACTTTGACAAGCTGCAGCATTTTTACTTTTTAATTTCTTTACACCACGTGCAATTAATGTCATCTTTCCATAATCTTTAAAATAAACAGTAACTAAAGCATCACTTTCTTTATAAGATTGTGTCTTTAAGACAATTCCTAGACAAACAACTTCTTCTTTTTTAATAGTCATCTTCGTTATAACCAAATTCTTTTAAATATTTTTGTTTATTACGCCAATTATTTTCAACTTTTACAAATAATTCAAGATGAACAGGTGTTTGTAAGAAACGTTTCATTTCTCTTTGAGCATTTTGACGAATCTTTTTAATCATTGATCCTTGTTTTCCAATAAGAATTCCTTTTTGTGATTTACGATCAACGACAATGGTCGCAATGACTTCAACACTGCCATCTTCTTGTTCTGACATACGTTCAACAACAATAGCTACACTATGAGGAACTTCTTCTCTAGTAAAATAAAGTATTTTTTCTCGAATAAATTCAGCCATGACAAATCTTTCAGGATGATCTGTCATTTGATCTTTAGGATAATACATCATTCCTTCATTTAAATATTTTTTAATAGTAGAAATAAGTGTATCGACATTTTGATCTTCTAAAGCAGAAATTGGAATAATTTCTTTAAAATCAAAAAGTTCTTTCCATTCTGTAAGTTTCTTAACGACTTCTTCTTTAGAAACAAGATCACATTTATTAAGTAAAAGGAAAACCGGACCATCAGCTTCTTTTAATCTTTCAATAATAAATCGATCCCCTCGTCCAATAGTTTCGTTGGCTGGTGCAATAAATAACACCATATCTACTCCATAAATACTATTTAAAGCTGTTGTATTCATAAAGTTTCCTAAACCATCTTGAGGTTTATGAATACCAGGTGTATCCATAAAAATAATTTGTGCCTCATCATCTGTATAAATACCTTGAATCGTATTACGTGTTGTTTGTGCAACATCAGACATGATTGCTAATTTTGTTTTTAAAATTTGATTTAAAAGTGTAGACTTTCCTACATTAGGACGTCCCACGATACTGACAAATCCTGATTTAAACATTATAAACTTTCTCCTATAAATACCATCGGTAATAATTCACCAATTGTATGTTTTTCTACTTTTTCTTTATTTGCTAGAAAGATGGGCATATCTAAAGCCACAAGTTCTGACAAAACTTGTCGACAAGCTCCGCATGGGGATGCAATCGGTGTGCAATCTGCCACAATAGCAAGAGCGACGATATCTTCTTTTCGATAGCCTTTGCAATAAGTTCCAAAGACAGCATTACGTTCAGCACACATCGTTGAACCATAAGCTGCATTTTCAATATTACAGCCTTGTACATAAGTTCCATCTTTTAAAGCAACACAAGCCCCTACTTTAAAATGACTATAAGGTGTATACGCATTTTCTCTTGCCAACCATGCAAGTTCTATCAATTTTTCTTGATCCATTTTAATTACTCCCTTGTAATATTTAAAGCATCTAAAATTGTTTTTTGTCTACCAAACATAACTTTTTCATCTTCTTCATTCATATGATCAAAACCAAGAAGATGTAATAAACCATGTGTAAATAAAAAACACATTTCTCGATAGAAAGAATGTCCATATTCTTCTGCTTGCATTTTCGCATGATCAATTGAGATAAAGATATCTCCAATTTCTCTTGGCATTCCTTCAATATAATATTGTTCGCTATCTTCTAAAGCAAAACTAATAACATCTGTACTACGGTCAATTTGACGATATTCACGATTGATTTCATGAATACGTTTATCATCTACAAAAATGACCGATAACTCTAAATCATCTTGAATATCAAGCTCTTTACATGCTTCTCTAATAATCTTTAAATAAACTTCTTCATAATCTTCATTAAAATCTTCTAATTCATTAATAAGCGCTAAATCAATTTCCATAATCTTCCTCACCCACTATTTTTCCTGAGTCAATTATAACATAGTCTGGAAAACAGTTCATCATATTTATTTGATGGCTAACAACAAGAATAATCATCTCTTGTTTCTTTAAATAATCCATTAAAAGTTCAAGTCTTTCTTGGTCAATATTACTAAAAGCTTCATCTAAAATCAAAACATCTGGTTTAAATAACAACGCACGAATAATCATCATTAATTGTGCTTGTCCTGATGAAAGGAAACCTCCTGCTTCATCTAGATAAAGATCTAGGGCTGAAATGAATGTTTCCATTTTAAAATAATAAAGCAATTCTTTCATTTCTTCTTCTAGTTCTTGACGATCAAAAATCAAATTCGTACGTAAAGTTTCTTTATAAAAGACAGGTGTTTTATCTAAATATTTAATATGTTGATAATAACTATTGAAATCAATATCTTGTAAACGATAGTTATTAATATAAATATCTCCCTTGCTTGGTTCATATTGTCCTATAATTATCTTTAATAACGTTGATTTCCCACTTCCAGTTTTTCCTTTTATCCATAAAGAATGATCTATTTTTAATTGAAGATGATCGAAAAAAGGACGAGTATAACCATAACTAAAACTTACATGTCTTAATTCAATACTCTTAATTTTTTTAATTCTTCTTTTTCTTTCCTTCTTTTCTGGAATCATTTCTTTATATCTTTCAAAAATGATCTTTAATTCATCATGCATCGCAATAAATAAAGAAAACTTCATTAAAGGATCAATCATATAAGAAAGCAATAAGTATACAAACATGACATTTCCTAAAGTCATTATTTCTTTTTTATAAAGAAACAAGGCAATTAATAAAGAAAACATAATCATTAGTTGAATTAAAGATTCGAGTTTAATTTGATGCGCAAGTGTTATTTCATCATGGTTATATATATTTTTAAAATATTCATCATAATGAAAAGCTAATTTATTTTTCATCATTTTCCTTATTTTAAACTGGATTGTTTGAAAAAAATTCTCTTGATATTCTAAAATACCATCATTAAGTCTTTCTTTTTGTTCCATAATCTTTTTATTTTCAATATGAAGTTTTCTATTATAAAAATAAAAAGCAATAAAAATAATTCCCATCATAATAAATGTCACAACAAATAAAAACACATTTATAAAAAGTAACACACCACAAATAAAAAGGAGCATCACGCAATCAATAAAAACTACATGATAAAATTCAATAAAATACTGACTAAGTTCAAATAGATTTTGTGCTCTTGAAAGAAGAGCTCCTTTTTCAAGTTGTTGAAAATATTGAAAATTTTGATAAATCATATTTTGCATTGTCTTAGAAACATACTCATCATTTAATGTACGACTGAGTTCTAAAATATGATGTTGTCGATAATAATCTAATAAAAGTTTAAAAACATAAAGTAAACAAAAGCCACCAGAAATAAGAAGGATTTTTAAATAAGGGTAATTTGAAAAAGAATCAATCATGATTTGATAGTAATAAGAAAAAATCATTGTTAGTAAAGAAATAATAATTGTTTTTAAAAGAATTGATAAGATTGCTTGATAATGTTGCTTTAAATGATACGTTATAAAATTTTTTAATGTATATGACTCTCTTTCTTCAATAGGACGTCCTACATGATGAATTGTAATAAGAATTCCTGTAAATTCTTTTGACATCGCTTCATAACTCATTTTTATAAGACCTTTAGCAGGATCACCGACTACAAAATAAGTCTTCTTTATTTTATAAAGTACGACATAATGATAGAGTTCTCCCTGTTTTAAATGAACAATGGCAGGAGCTTGAATTTCTTCAAGATGTTTAAAATCACATTGATAAGCTTTTGCTTCAATATGATATTGTTTTAAGACTTGGATTAAGCCATAAACACTGATACCTTCTTTACAAAGGCGACATCTTTTTTTGATGTTTTTTATTTCGTCATCTCTTTTATAATAATTTAAAAGCATTTTAAGACAATAAGCGCCACAGCTATTTTCATTGTCTTGTAAAAAAATTGGATACTTTGACATATTGATCACCTCATCCTTATATACGCCAAAATATCCATTTTTTCTTTTTAATTTTTAAATTTTTTAATTTTTTTCAATTGCTTCTTTTAAAATTGCAATTGCTTGGTCCACATCTTTTTCAGTTGTAATAAACGGTGGAAGCATTCTTACAACATGAGATCCAGCCGTAACGACAATTAAACCTAAATCTAAACATGTTTTTACAATATCTTTAACTGGTTTATCAAATTCAAGACCAATCATTAAACCTAAACCACGTCTTTCTTTAATACATGGAAATGCTTCTTGTAAATCATCTAATTTTTCAATTAAATATTCACTAATATCTTGAACATGATCAATCATTTTAGTATCTTCTAAGATTTTAAAAACGGTACGGCATGCTTGCCCAGCCATTGGATTTCCGCCATAAGTCGAACCATGATCTCCTGGTTCCATAGCTGCCGCAAATTTTTTATTAGCAACAAAAGCTCCCATTGGAAAACCTGCCCCGATTCCTTTTGCTAGACATAAAATATCAGGTAAGATATCGTATTGGAAATAAGTCATGATTGTTCCTGTACGCCCCATTCCACATTGTACTTCATCTAAAATCAAAGCAATATCTCTTTCATCACAAAGTTTTCTTAAACCTGTTAAGAATTCTTTTGAACAAACATAGACACCACCTTCACCTTGAACTGGTTCAACAATAATAGCTGCTGTTTTTTCATTCAGTAATGCTTTAACACTATCTAAATCGTTAATCTCAGCATATTTGACCCCTTCAATTAATGGTCCAAAAGCTTCTTGATAATGAGCATTTCCAGTAAGTTTAACAGATCCTGTTGTTCTACCATGGAAAGAATGATTTAATGAAATAATTTCACTGTCCGCTTTTCCATGTTTTTGATAATAATATTTACGCGCTAATTTTAAAGCACCTTCTGTTGATTCAGCTCCTGAATTTGTAAAGAATACTTTATCTAATTTAGTTGCTTTTTTAACACATTCAGCTGCTTCAATTGTTTCTACAGTATTGAAATAATTTGAAATATGCATTAAACGATGAAGTTGTTTTTCCATTGCTTCAACATAAGCTGGATAATTATAGCCAAAAGAATTAACCCCAATTCCTGAAAAGAAATCAATATATTCTTTTTGGTTTACATCATATAAATGAATGCCATCACCATGATCAAATGTGATATCATATCTTCCATAAGCATGCATTAATGCGTCTAATGATCTATCATAATAATTCATATCTAGTCCCCCAATTGTACATTTTTTGCAAGTCTTTCATAAAGTTCAACAGCTTGTACTAAGACTTCTTCGTGGAAATTAAAAGTTGGTGTATGTAAGCCAGATGTATATTCTTTGCATCTTGTTCCCACATAGAAGAAAACACCTGGTATTACTTTTTGATAATGCGCAAAGTCCTCAGCCAACATGACAGGTTCTTCAAGTTCTTCGTAGTTTTCACCTGCATTTTTCTTTAATTGTTCATATAAATGAGCATCATTTAAAACCGGTGGATTAAATGGTTGACAAGCAAAATCAATGGTACAACCATAAGCTTGTTCCATTCCTTGATTAAAGCCTTTCATTGCCTCTACAATACGTGAAAAGACTTCTTCACTATAAGTTCTTAATGTGCCATGAAATTCTGTTTGACTTGCAACAATATTTCTTACTGTTCCACCATGAATTTCACCAATATTTAAAACACAAGGTTGCATAGGTGAAATCATACGCGAAATGATACTTTGATAATTACTAATAAGAAAACTAGCAATCACAATCGAATCAATACCTTCATGATATTTACCCGCATGGGCACTTTTACCATGAATCGTCACATCAAGTTCACCACTTTCAGCCATCAATGGTCCTTTACGACAAGCAATTTTCCCAGCATCAACATCAGGAAACATATGAAGTCCATAAATTCCTTTAACATTGTATTTTTCAAAAATACCGGTACGAATAATTGATGGTGCTCCATCAACGACTTCTTCACCAGGTTGAAAAATAAGTAAAACATTATTTGGTAAGTCTTTGACATCTTTTAATTTATAAGCAAGTCCTAAAAGAGCTGCCATATGTCCATCATGACCACACGCATGCATCTTTCCTTGATATGTGCTTTTAAACTCTACACCCGTTTGTTCAGTAATTTCTAAAGCATCAATATCACTACGAAAAGCAATCGTTTTTTCTTTATGAAAATCTAAATAAACAGCGATTCCCGTCTCTGTTATTTTTTGTGGTTGATAACCCATCTTTTCCAATTGTTCATAAAGATAAGCTGATGTCTTATATTCTTGAAAGCCAATTTCAGGAATGGTGTGTAAATGACGACGCCATTCCTTGATTTGATCTAATAATTGTTTCATAAGTTTATCCTAGATTTTACGTAAATCATCCATTAATTGTGTTTTTCCTTCTGTTTTTTCATCTTTTTGTTCTTTGATGATTCTTGCTGGGTTACCTACAACAACAGCTCCGGCAGGAACATCTTGAGTAACAATACTTCCTGCACCAACAACAGCACCTTTACCAATATGAACACCTTCGATGACAACAGCATTAGCACCAATTAAAACATCATCTTCTAGGATAACAGGTGATGCACTAGGTGGTTCAATGACACCCGCAAGCACTGCTCCGGCACCAACGTGACAATGTTTTCCTACTTCAGCACGTCCTCCTAAAACAGCACCCATATCAATCATTGATCCTTCTCCAATTTTAGCACCGATATTGATAACAGCTCCCATCATGATAACGGCATTATCTCCAATAGAAACATTTTCACGAATGAAGCATCCTGGTTCAATACGTGCGTTGATATTTCTCATATCTAGCATTGGAATTGCACTATTACGACGATCTTGTTCAATAAATGAATCTTTGATTAAATCTTTATTTTCTTCAACATAAGCGTTGATTGCATCTAAATCACCAATAGCGATTTTAAAATGACTGTCTCCAAATAAATGGAATGCATCTGTATCAGGTAAATTTTCCCCTTTTAAATACATTTTAATTGGTGTTTGTTTCTTTGCATCACCAATATATTTAATAATTTCTTCTGCAGTTTGTAACATATTTCTCTCCTTATACTTTTATTTTTCCTTCAAAGACAGTTGTTGCTGGTCCTGTCATAAAAATATGTCCTTCTTTTAGTTCAATTTCTAACTTACCACCAAGCAATTCAACTGTTGCTTTTTCTTTACAATAACCATTGATATAACTTGCATACATAACGGCACACGCACCAGTTCCACAAGCCATTGTTTCACCACTGCCTCTTTCCCATACACGCATTTTTAAATAATGATCATTGATTACTTCTACAAATTCAGTGTTGACAGATTTTGGAAACATTTCATGATGTTCAAATTGTTTTCCAATTGTTTCAATATCAAAATCCAATGAGTCAACATATGTAACAACATGAGGATTTCCCATTGAAACAGCTGTTAAAGAATATTCCTTGTCCCCTACTTTTACTTTTTCATTAATCATTTTTTCTTGATTAAAAATTACCGGAATTTCTTTACAGTCTAAAATTGGTTCTTGCATATCCACTTTTGCGCCAACGACTTCATCACCTTCAAAAACAAGTTCAACGATACGTAACCCTGCTTTTGTTTCAATATTCAATACTTTTTTATCCGTTAAATGATGATCATAACAGAACTTTGCAAAACAACGAATTCCATTACCACACATCATTCCTTCACTTCCATCAAGATTAAACATACGCATTTTAAAATCATAAATATCTGATTTTAAAATAACAATCATACCATCTCCACCGATACCAAAATGACGATCAGAAATACGACTAATAAACTCTGGTGTCATATTGACATCTTGGTTGATTCCATCAACATAAATGTAATCATTGCCAATACCTTCCATTTTTGTAAAATGTAATTCCACTTTATCACCTCACATTATTTAAAACAATTTTACCAAATCGATAATTTTTTTCAATGTTCTTTATCATTTATTTTTACTCGTCCCATAAAAACACACAATATGACCATTATCTTGGTATATTTTTATACTATATTGTAGTCATGAAAGATAAATCATCTTTCTTAAATAATAAATTCATATTCCCTTCCCAAATTATTATTTAAACAAAAAGGCTTGAAAAAGTCTTTTTTGTTTTGAAAAGAAATATTCAGTTCACAATCAATGTTTATATTATAGTCAAGAAAGATAAATAATATTTAAACATCTTTCTTAGAATTTTTTTCAAATTTCCTTCCCTTATAAAAACATTAAAAAGATAGAGGACTTCAATGAAGTCCTCTATTTGTTTTCTAAGTCTTCTTTATATTCTAAATATTCATCATAAGTTGATAAACGATCAATAATGCCCTCTTTATTAAATTCAATAATTCTATTTGCAATCGTTTGTACAAATTGGTGGTCATGACATGTAAAGAGAATATTTTCTTTAAACTGAATAAGACCTTGGTTTAATGCTTGAATTGATTCAAGATCTAAATGGTTTGTTGGTTCATCAAAAACAAGAACATTCGCATCTTCCATCATCATTTTAGCAAGCATACATCTTACCTTTTCTCCTCCAGATAAGACATTGGCTTTCTTTAACGCTTCTTCTCCAGAGAAAAGAACACGTCCTAACCATCCTCTTAAATCTTGTTCATAAACATTACCATCAGTAAATTGTCTTAACCAATCAACTAGGCTTAATTCACAATCATTGAAGTATTTTGAATTATCTTTAGGAAAATAAGATTGTGATGTCGTAATTCCCCATTTGAATTCTCCTTCATAATCTTCATCTTCACCCATAATGATTTTAAAGAAAGCTTCAGTTGCTTTATCATCTCCCACAAAAGCGACTTTTTCATTTGGTTGAATAGAGAATGAAACATTATTAATAAGTTTTTCTCCATCAACTACTTTAGTAAGACCTTCAACATTTAAAACAATATTTCCAACTTCTCTCCCTGGTTTAAAACCAATAAAAGGATATCTTCTAAGAGATGCTTTAATATCTACCATTTCTAAGTTATCTAATAATTTTTTTCTTGATGTAGCTTGTTTTGCTTTAGAAGCATTGGCACTGAATCGTGCAATAAATTCTTCTAATTCTTTTTTCTTAGCTTCTGCTTTTTTATTTTGATCTTTTGCTTGTTGGATTTGCATTTGGCTATATTCATACCAGAAATCATAGTTTCCTACATATAATTGAATACGGCTATAATCAATATCCGCAATATGTGTACATACTTTATTTAAAAAATGACGGTCATGAGAAACAACAATGACAGTATTTTTAAAATTTAATAAGAAGTTTTCTAACCAATTAATACTTTTTAAATCTAAGTGGTTTGTTGGTTCGTCTAATAATAAAATATCAGGATCACCAAATAAAGCTTGCGCTAATAAAACTTTTACTTTTTGATTACCATCAAGATCTTTCATATACATATCATGAAATTCAGAAGTAATTCCTAAACCATTTAACATTGTTTCTGCATCAGCTTCTGCATTCCATCCATCCATATCCGCAAATTCACCTTCTAATTCACCAAGTAAAATACCATCTTCATCATTAAAATCTTCTTTTGCGTATAATCTTTCTTTTTCTTGCATGATTTCATAAAGTCTTTTATTACCCATAATTACTGTTTCTACAACTTTATTTTCATCATAAGCAAAGTGATCTTGTTTTAATACTGATAATCTTTTATGAGGTTCAATAATAACCTCTCCCTTATTAGGTTCAATTTCTCCTGATAAGATTTTTAAAAATGTAGATTTACCAGCCCCATTAGCACCAATAATTCCATAACAGTTTCCTTCAGTAAATTTAACAGAAACATTTTCAAATAAAGCTCTATCTCCATATCTTAAAGATACATTTTGTGTTGATATCATAACGTCATTCCTTTCTTTTGTAATAGCTTGACTATTATGACATAAATTCATATTCTTGTCTAGAAATAAAAAATGTAGTGTTTATCGCTACATTTCGTATATTCAATTTTAAAACAAAGATTTTTTATACAGGCAAATCTGTATCTGACAAAGTTGCCACTAGTATTTAGTGACAACAACAAATTATTATTAGATACCCGATACAAAATAACACAACTATAAAACCCACCGGAACCATTTCCACCGTCTGGATTAGTTTTGTAATCATTCAAAATAACACAACTATAAAACGTATACCATTGACGGTATTTATCTCCACCTGTTTTGTAATCATTCAAAATAACACAACTATAAAACAAGCATGAGAAAGTGGATCATACATAATATGTTTTGTAATCATTCAAAATAACACAACTATAAAACACGTCTACAACTGCATCACGCGAAGCATCAGTTTTGTAATCATTCAAAATAACACAACTATAAAACTCGCCTCACTTTCTAAAAGCACTATTGGATGTTTTGTAATCATTCAAAATAACACAACTATAAAACACGTGTCAACGTTAAATTCCTATACAATGTGTTTTGTAATCATTCAAAATAACACAACTATAAAACAGTATTCACTGTTATACGATTTCAGAAAATGTTTTGTAATCATTCAAAATAACACAACTATAAAACAAGTAAAGACTATAATAGCGATTTTGCTAAGTTTTGTAATCATTCAAAATAACACAACTATAAAACTTAAGCCAATCCTCATTGCGTTCATGTGCAGTTTTGTAATCATTCAAAATAACACAACTATAAAACAGTCAGTAGTGGTACTAATACCAACTCTGGTTTTGTAATCATTCAAAATAACACAACTATAAAACAACATTCGACTGGTTTTTAGAGCAGTATAAGTTTTGTAATCATTCAAAATAACACAACTATAAAACAGGATGGGATTTGCAATTATACATGTAGTAGTTTTGTAATCATTCAAAATAACACAACTATAAAACCTATCGAAAAATTCAGTGCCGATTTTAAATGTTTTGTAATCATTCAAAATAACACAACTATAAAACAACTAGCAACTGTCACATCTTCATTTCTTGGTTTTGTAATCATTCAAAATAACACAACTATAAAACGATGAAGAACACAAACGTATCGACCTAGAAGTTTTGTAATCATTCAAAATAACACAACTATAAAACGCGTCAGTAGCACATATAATTGTATCGACAGTTTTGTAATCATTCAAAATAACACAACTATAAAACCTCAAATTAGGTTTTATAACGTTAAAAGCCAACACTACTTTTTGTTATTATGAACGATATAATCATAGAATTCATCATCTATGACATATTTATTTTCAAAATACACATCTTTATTATAACTATTTTCTAAAAATAAAACACTTATTTTTTTATAACCAATATATTTTAATATTTCGTTGATTTCTTCATTTGAAAAATAATTTAAAATATTTATAAATACAATTGTTTGATTACATAATTCAGAATAAATCTCTAATAAGTCAATGATTTTATTTATTAGACAATCATAACTATTATGTATTTCAACACCCATCATTTTAAAAAGCTTTATGAAATCTAATTCTTCATTTATATTTATATCAACATTATAATTATCAACTTCATCATATATTTTTTTCACTATTTCTATATAATGCTTCTTAATTTCGTTTTCAATATCACTATCTGAAATCAGATCATTTGACATTTGATTATATAATTTAGAAATAATCATTTTATTATTAATATCAAAATTCATAATGTCACTAATAATTAAAATATCTTTCGTATTAACTATTTTATTATCTAATACGAAAACAATATTTTCATCATTATTCCTAGTAAGATCAAAACAAATTCTACCAAAAAGCTTACTATCACTAATTAATAATATATTCGTTTTTTCATTATTAATATCTATTTCCATATCAAATCCTGATATTTTCATGATCATAGTATAATCAACCTACTTTCAGTATCTACTACATCTGTTTTTTTATTACCAATGATATATTCCATTCGTGAAAATTGTTTTTCAGTTATTACCAATATTTGCACTAATCCTTTAGCTGGTTTATTCTTCTTTAATTTTTCTTTTTCACTTAATACTACAGAATTATTTAATGCCAATTTAGCATATACACTTTCTTGCATCATTATATAACCATTTTTTATCAAAAATTTATGAAACTTACTGTATTCTTTTTGGTCGCTGTATGTAACTGACGGTAAATCAAAAAATAAAATTATTCTCATATACCTATAACTCATATTCAAAAAAAGTTAATAAGTCAACATCTTTCTTTTCTATAGCATTAAATACACTTTTAACATATATGCTAATAGCATTAGAAACATATTGATCTTTTCCCTTTATTCTAACCTTATGATTTAATACATCAGCTAATTTTACTTTCATACCACCATCAAATCTTTCATTAAAATTTTCTTTCACTATTTTATCTATCAATGGTCTAAATGGTTCCATCAAATCCGAAGACAAATTAAACCAATTATAAACATTATGATGTTTAATACCTATTTGTGTTAAATAACCTTGCGAAACAATTTCTTTATTAAATTGTGATAATAATATAGTGTATCCATAATTTAATGAATAATTAATATCATTTGGATCTTCTCTACTAAAACTTTTCCCAAACAAACAATTAAAATATACTTTTGCTGCATGACCTTCTCTATTTGTTTCATCAAATAAAACTAAGTCACCAACATAATCATATAACATCTTATAGCTATCAATTTCTAATTCTTTTAAATAGTTCGCTTGATTAATAATCTTTTCTTCAATGATCCTTGTCCAAATTGTCTTACAATAATCATCCCATTCAATTTGTTTAAAAATTTGTTCACTTGTATTATGACTTCCATAATAAGGTACTATTTCTCCTTGTGGATTTCTTTTTTTATCACAAATAATTATCTTAATCTTCCTACTTAACATTTCAGATATTAAGTAGGAAGTCATGGTTGCTGCTGTTGTATCTATGATAAGAGTATTAATTTCTGATAAATGAATTAATTTTACTTCATCATTTCTTACAATCAAGTAGTCATTTTTATAAGATAATTTTGCTTTATTAGTTACAACTACTGTTCTCCATGTCATAACTTATATTTTTTTGAATAGATACCTGTTATAGAAACATCATAAAAGTAAGTATTATCTAGCAATATTGATTGCCCATTAAGTCTCCCTTTTCTTTCATTTTTTAAATTATATGGTTCAAATGGTATGTTAATATATTGTTCTCCTCTTTTCATAATACTAATCATTTCAAAAATAACGATACATTTTTGAGGATTATCTAATTCAAAAAATTTTTCTTCTCTTTCTTTAATAAATCCATATACCTTTTTCTTATATTTTGGATAATTTTCTATCATTTTATGGCAAATCAATCTATATAATTCATCAATATTTTCTTTTTTGTTATCAAAATAACTAAAATCATTATTTTGAATAGCTCTATCAATACGATATATCATCTCGTTATCATCTCTTGATAGAATCAATTGATAAGCTGTATCTAGTTCATCAGCTGATTTTAAATAATAACATATACCATCTATTTCAATTAGTTGATTTTTCTTTATCTTCTTAATTATTTTAACGTCACTATATCCATTATTTTCCATGATATAATTTTGCTGTTCTTCGATAGAGGCATTGCGTAATAAAATAGGAAGATTTACAACTTTTCTCTCTATTTTCTTTCCCTTCTTTCCTTCAACAGCTACAATATCATTTTTTAAACTACTAAATCCGCCATACTTGTGTATATCTTTACGGAATTTATTTACTGGAATTTTAGCAAACGTTTCCCTTTTCAGGCTATTTTTATCATTTTTCAAAATCTTTACATCGAATAATTTATCGTTATTTGTATCTAATTTTTTAGTTATATATACATCTCTATAATTAAAACACTTAATATAATCTAAAATTCGTTCTGGATTCCAAATAACTTCTCCTGTATCTTCGTCAATACATTCATACTTCATACTATTTATGATAAATCCATGATTTTCTTTATCAACATCATACTTTTTCTTCTTTAAATTTCTCATATATTGACCATAAATATATTTTGCTTCCAATCCCGGAAATCTTACTTGGATGTATCGTCCAATAATACAAGCAATATAAGCATCATGAGCATGATGAAAATCATTTACATTTCTATTTTTATATATTCCATATTTTTCTCTAAATTCATGAGATAAATCTGCTCTTACTGTAAATACTTTAGTTCCTTTATAATGATTTTCAATAATATTAGCGACATGTTTTGTGATCTGTCTTGTTTCTACTAATTGCCTACTAATAAATTTATCAATTTGATCCGGTCTAAATTCATTTCTTATTAATCGATAATATTTTGTTTGTGTTATTAATCCATTATCGTATAGTTTTTTCCAAAAAACTTCCATTTTATTTCTTATTTCTAAAGGTAAAACTAAATCATCTAATTTTCTTTGGTTTTCTTTTTTCTTAACTAACACTAAGTTATCCAAGCTATTATCCGTTGTAAGTGTTCTAGGAAAAATATGATCTATTTCATAATCTGATAATTTATCTATATCCAATTCTTCTTTACTGTACATGCATTTTCCTAGTTGGGTGTAATACAAATATAATCTTGTTTCAATAGAGTTTTTTTCGTCTTGCTTATTTAAATTAGCAAATACTTCATTTCCATGATTATCTAATTGATTCTTTAAATCTTTGTATATTGATTTTAATTTTTTTACTCTAGTTGTAGATCTAACTTTTTCTTGGTCTTCTCTAGCAAATTCTATATAAATATTTTTAGGTTCATATCCCATGTAATGTTTAATTTCTTCAATAACTTGTAACGTTTGCCATATTCCTCTTTTAAGGGCTGGAGATCCTGCTAAGTTTTCAATGTCTTCATATGTAAAAGAATCTGTTTCATCTTTAAAATTCTCTTTTTCAATGATTTGTTTAATACCTAATTCTTTATCATTGATAATTTCCATTAAAACCATATGGCTTTCCTTCATTACATCTAATACAGAAACACTTGAACCAAATTTATTATCTGCTCTGATACCATCTATAAGCTTTTTAGACAATCTTGACCAACCAGAATATTTTAATTTCATAATTTTCTTGATTTTATTTTGATCTAAATTATGAACATTTTTTAATCTTTCTTTTAAAATACTTCCTTCATTAAAAATCGTCATATCTTCTATAATTTTTTCAATTAAATTATAGTTACTATCATTTATTTCACCAAAAATTTCTTTAAAATCAATCCATGTTGCTAATGAAGATGAAAATGCTTTTTCTTTTTGATAACCTGTTATTTCACCAACTTTTAATTGATTTTGCTTTAACCAATTAATTAGATCTTTTTCTTTAACGGTTTTTCTCTTACTTTTATAAAATAAATCTTCTATCATTTTATTTTTTGTATCTATAGGTAACAATTTTCCATCAATTCTTATTTTATTAACTTCCGCCAATACTTCATACATGGAACATGTTAATGATTTTTTAGGCATTACTTTTTCCATTGGCAGATACGTACAATAATTGGTTAATCTATTAATAAATTGAGCTGCTGTTTCTTGTATATCAACTATTTCTTGGTGATTCCATGGTAATATTCTTTCATTTTCTTTACCTTTTTTTCTTTTTAGCCAGCCAAATTGTTCGTTACCATTTAAAGGTCCATAATAATAAGGAATTCTGAATTCTAGAATTGAAATAATTTTATCTCTATTTTCTTTTAAAACAGGATAATATTTTTCTTGATGATCTAATATTTTTATAAGTTCATCTTTTTGCATTTGATAAGGAATATAAGCATTATTTTTACTAGTTTGTTTTAACATAAAGGTTTCATTAGCAATCTTTTCAAGAATTTCATCTTTTCTTGAATCATCTGATTTTTCAATTGCTTTCTTTACATATTTATAGAAACCATCCGTTTTATCCCCTGACCACGCTACAGGATTTATATAATTATAATAATTGACAATATTCTTTGAAGTTGGTTTAAACATTTCGTCATATTCTTCTTTACCAATTTTTAACATCACTTCTTTTAAAGTTCTTAAATCTTCTTTATGACTTTCATAAATATTGACCATCGCATCAGAAATAGAAGCATGTTGACTATCGGAACCAACTATTTTGCTTAATTCAATCCAACTATAAAATTGTTGCATCAAATCTATAAATTCCATTTTTTCTTTTAATATATTTTCATATTCAGTAATATTTTCTTCATAAGATTTATTTGAAAATTGCATTTTCAAATCTTCATTATCAAATTGTAAATCCTCATCACGTATATATAATTTACTTACATTAAACTTATTTCCAACAAGTCCATTAATAAATTCTTTAACTACTTTTTTATCTTCATTATTTAATTTTAATTGAGATATACATTTACTTACTTTTGCTGTTCTAGAAATATTTTCAACAACAGTTTTTAATATAAATTGAATTTGTTCATCGCTAATATTATAAATTGTATCATTATTCTTACCAAGAACATCAAAAAGAATTTTTAAATCATCTTCTTTATTTGATGGTTCTAAATGCAATTCTTGTCCTTCATATAAAAAATTCCCACGATATTTAATAATATGATGTAAAGCTAAATAAATTAATCTTGGTTCTGCTTTTTCATCACTTTCACATAATTTCTTTCTTAAATGATAGATTGTTGGATAATTTTTAAAATAGTCTTTGTCATTATAATCTTCATCACAAAATAAATTATAATTCATTTTATAATTATCTTTTAATATAGCTTTTTTATCCTCTTCATCTAAAAAAGTTGTTTTTTCTAAGCGAATAAAAAAAGATGAATCAACCTTTAATACCATATCACTCATAATCATTTGTAATAATCTAATTCGTTCTCTTCGTTTATTATATCTTCTACGTGACGAACGATAATTTCTACGATTTTGCGCAGTTTGTGCTTGATCAAATAAACGTGATCCCCATAAATGATGTTTTCCTTTGTTTAATAAGTATCCATTTTCATCAATAACTGCCCATCCTACAGAATTCGTACCAACATCTACACCTATATAATATTTTATCTTTTCTCTATTTTTCACTATTGACATCCCCTTTCTTTAGCGTTATTCTATTCATGTCAAAACAAATAGGTTTTGATCATTCAAAATAACACAACACAGTTAAAATAAAGCTTATGCTAAAGCGTCAGTAACATGACATCACTTAGGTGATTAGAAAAAGTTCTTCGGAACTTTTTTATTTTATATTAATAATTGTACCATTCACGCCTTGCAATTAAAATATTTACCTTATTAGAAATTCTTTTATCTATATTATAAACATGTAAGTTTCTAAATACCGTCTTATATAAGACGGTATTATATCTTTTTTACATAAAAAAAGAAACCTTTTTCAAGATTTCTTACTTTAACAGATTATCTAATACTTTAATCATTTCTTCAACTTTTTGATCACAATCTTCACTATTAACTGCATCATGTACACAATGTGTCATATGTGCTTTTAAGACTTCTTTGTTGGCTCTTTTTAAAATAGCTTCACTTGCCATGATTTGATGTGAAATATCAATACAATAGCGATCTTCTTCCACCATTTTTAAGATACCATCAATTTGTCCTCTTGCCGTTTTTAAAAGTCTTGTGACCTGTTTTTTATCGGCCATCATACTTATTCAATTCCTTTATAAGTATATCCAGCTTCTTCAATGGCTTGTTTTAGTGTTGCTTCGTTAGCTTCACCTTCTACAAATGCACAGTTTTTTTCAAGATCAACTGTTGCTTGAATACCATCAATAGCATTTAATGCTTTTTCTACGTGTGCTTTACAATGTTCACACATCATTCCTTCTACTAATACTTTTTTCATTTTCTTTTCTTCCTTTTTCCTATTTTCTTGTATTTTAATAATTTGATGTTTTGGTTTAAAGAATCTTAATCTAAGTGCATTCGATACAACAAAGACAGAACTTAATGACATTGCTGCTGCTCCATACATTGGATCTAATAACCAGCCAAAGATTGAATAGAACACTCCTGCAGCAACAGGAATACCAATGACATTATAGAAGAATGCCCAAAATAAGTTTTCTTTAATATTTTTAATTGTCGCTTTTGATAGTTCATAAGCCACAACAACATCTTGTAAATCATTTTTCATTAAGACAATATCAGCAGATTCAATCGCAATATCAATACCAGAAGTCATTGCAATACCAACATCACTTCTTACAAGGGCTGGTGCATCATTGATTCCATCACCAACCATGATAACACGATGTCCTTTTTCTTGTAAATCTCTTACATGTTTTTCTTTATCTTGTGGTAAGACTTCACCAATGGCTTCAATACCTAATTCATCAGCAATGGCATTGGCTGTTAATTGATTGTCCCCTGTTAACATATAGATGTTCATATTCATATCTTTTAAACAATCAATAGCATGTTTACTTGTTTGTTTTAAGACATCAGAAACAACAATTAAACCAATAAGTTGACCGGCATAACTATAAAATAAAGGTGTCTTTCCTTTAGAAGATAATTCTTTATAGAGATTTTCAATCGAAGAAAGATCAACACCATTTTCTTCCATCAAACGTCTATTTCCTGATAAAAGAATTTCTCCTTTTAAGTCACCTACAAGTCCTAGACCTTGTTTCATTTCAAAATGATCTAATGAATCAATAGATAAACCTTGTTCTAAAACATAACTATGAATCGCCTTGGCAAGTGGATGTTTAGAATATTGTTCAATTGAACCAGCATATTTCAATAAATCATTTTCACTTACACCAATTGGATAAACTTCTGTAACTTGAGGTTTTCCTTCAGTAAGTGTTCCCGTCTTATCTAAAACAATCGTATCACATTTAGAAAGTTCTTCTAAATGTTGTGCTGATTTAACTAAGATACCTAAGTTAGCCCCTTTCCCTGTTCCAACCATGATTGCTGTAGGAGTGGCAAGTCCTAAAGCACATGGACAAGAAATAACAAGAACTGAAATTGCACAGTTTAAAGCAAAGTGGAAATCTTTATTTCCAAGGGTCAACCATAAAATGAAAGTAATGATTGCAATCGTAATAACGGTTGGTACAAAGACACCACTGATCTTATCGGCAAGTTTCGCAATTGGCGCTTTAGAAGCACCTGCTTCTTCTACTAAACGAATAATCTTAGAAAGCGTTGTATCATCTGAAGTATGACTAACTTCTACTTGCATATAACCATCCAGGTTATTGGTTGAACCAATAACTTGATCTCCAATTGTTTTATCAACTGGTAAGCTTTCTCCAGTAATCATCGCTTCATTGATTGAACCATGTCCTTGAATGATTTTTCCATCCAAAGGAATATTGTTACCTGGTTTAACAATCACAACATCACCAATTTGAACATCTTCAATGGCTATTTCAACTTCTTTTCCTTCTTTTAAGACAATAGCTGTTGAAGGCATCAGCTTCATCAATTTTTCAATCGCTTCTGAAGTCTTTTGTTTAGAACGTGATTCTAAATATTTACCTAAAGAAATTAATGTTAAAATCATTCCTGCTGATTCAAAGTAAAGTTGCATCATATAATGATGTGTCATATCCATATCTATTCTTCCTAGATAATAAGCCATCATAAATGTTGCATATAAACTATAAATAAAAGCAGCAGAAGATCCTAAAGCAATCAAAGAATCCATATTTGGACTTCTATTCCATAAAGTCTTAAAGCCTCGAATATAATAACCTCTATTGATGAACATAATAGGAACAACTAAACATAATTGAACTAAAACAAAGATCATCATATTTTCATGACCTAAGAGAATACTTGGTAAAGGCCAATTTATCATATGTCCCATACTGATATAAAATAAAGGAATCAAGAAAATAAATGATAAAATCAAATTCTTCTTTTTATGCTCATTTTCATTTTCTTGAACATTTGAAACCTGTTTTTCACCAATATTTTGAGCTTTATAACCTGCTTTATCTACGGCCTCAAAAATTTGACTTTCACTTAGTTTATTTTCATCAAATTCAACAGTCATTGAATTTTGCAATAAATTGACATTAACATCATCAACACCATCCAATCCTCTTACTGCTTTATCTACATGAGCTGAACAAGCACTACATGTCATCCCAACGACATCATATTTCTTTTTCATTACTACACCTCCCACCCCTATAGGGTATCTATATCATACTTGAATACTAAAAAATAAGCAAGAAATACGCTTACAAAATTTCTTGATTTTCTAATGTCATTTTCCCCTCTTTCATTTGATAAATACGATAACCCCATTCTTTTCTTTCATCTTCTTCAATTAATTCATTCATACTTACCCCAAATAAACAACTTAATGCATATAAATGATGAATTGAAGGATATGTACTTCCTTTAAACCAACGATAAATTGGTTGAGGACATTCTAAACATAAATACTCTTGAATATCTTTTACTTTATACCCCATTTGATCAACACATCTTTTTAAATTCTTTCCTATTTTTAAAGGATTTATTAATTTTTTCTTCATTTCTATCACCACTATTATTTTAAAATAAAAAAAGAAGGCTGTCATTGAACTTGTAGTTCACTAACCTTCTCTTTTTTCAGACATTCTAAAAAATACAATTCCTAACATAAAGAAAACAGATAGAGCTCCTAGAGAAAAATTAATTTGACCTGTTTTTTGTGATAAAACACCAACAACTGTTGTTCCTAAAAACGAAGTTCCTTTTCCACAAACATCCATTAAACCAAAGTATTCTCCTGATTTTTCTAAAGGAATGATTTTTGTAAAATAAGATCTTGATAAAGATTGAATACCTCCTTGAAACATTCCTACTAAAACAGCTAACAACCAAAATTGCCATTGTTTTGTAAGGAAAATCGCAAAAATTGAAATACCCAAATAAGCTAATATACAAACTCTTATTAGTTTAGCTGCTTCATATTTTGATGATAATCTTCCAAATAAAATAGCAAAAGGAAAAGCAACAACTTGGGTTAATAATAAAGCTAATAACAATCCTGTACTTTCAAAACCTAAAGCTGTTCCATAAGCCATATCAATAATGGTATAAACACTATCTATGTAAAAGAAAAACGCAAGTAAGAATAAGAAAATCTTTTTTCTTTTCTAACATTTTTTATCGTTTCAAATAAACGTTTAAAACTGTTTTTGCATCGCATGGGGTTTTCTTTCTACATAATATTTTTGTTGATAAGTTTTTAATAGTGGTAAAGTAAGACCAAACCACCAAAAAGTAATAATAGCAAAAGAAATCATCATTGACATTTCCATAGATAGTCCAATCTTTCCAGCATTTAAAACAAGAAGAAGGCAGATAACAAAAGGAACACAGCTTCCAATATAACCCCAGGCATATCCTTGAGAAGAAACATGATCTACACGTTCAGGCGTTGTTACATCAGAAAGCATCGAATCATAGAAAATCAAGCTTTTGGAAAAACCTATCTTAGCAATAATGAAAACAATTAAAAAGAATAGCCACTGTTTAATAAAACCAAGTAAAAAACATCCAATACAACCAATTAATAAAATGATTATAAAGATGTTTTTTTATAACCTTTTGTATCAGCTAAAGTCCCTAAGACCGGTCCTAAAAAAGCAACGATAATTGTAACAATTGATGCAGCATAACCCCAAAAAGCCAAATAATCAACAGAAGATAGCCCTGCTTTTTCTGATAAGTAATTAAAATAAATTGGCATGATTGTTGATACCAGAAGAACAAATGCTGAGTTTCCTACATCATATAAGACCCAGTTTTTCTCTTCTTTTGTCATTTTAAATCTCATTTTTTTCCTCTTTTCCACTGAATGTGTAATGATATAAATCATTATTCGTATTATTTTCTGTTAAAAGCTGTAACGCTCTTTCTTTACCAATGTGATAAAGCTCATTTAATTTTTTAGTACTTTCTATGCATTTTGGATTTTCCTCATAATTAACAATTAATCCATGCATTTCCTTATAATTCCCACTTATATGAAGTAAAGCATAAATAATCTTTCTCTTTAATTTAGAAGGAGCAGCCAATAAATCATTGTACATTTTCATACCCTTAATAGCCTTTTTTGTTTGCTTAGTTGTTATTTTGTAAAAATCAGCAATAATTTTAGCATTTTCCTCACACGCCACTAAATGATTCGTCAAATGATGTGAGATAGGATTTAATCCATCTTCAATCATTAAAAAACGATCAAATTCAACTTCTATTTCTCCATGTGATACTCCACTTTCATGAATTCTTTTTTCAATATAACCGTGACACGTTGCATCTAAGGCAAAATGACAAATAAATCCATAATAATAAGCTAGGTAATGATTGATTTGTTTTTTAGAAGTCATCATTTTTCTAAAAGTATCAAATACTTCTTTTCCTGTTTTTTCGTGCATGTTATAACCTATTGAATTAATTTCATTGGTTTTTAATGGTAAATAATAAAACAAGAGATCTGGGCCATGTAGTCCAATATCACAGAGTTCTTTATTTTCTATAATTATTTTTTTGATATCGTTTGGTAGTTCTTTTAAAACTTCTTGTCCAAATCGATAATGTGCATAAGTTGATGGCTTTTTTTTCATTTCCCTTTCTTTAGTTTAGAAAAAGCATACTTATTTTTAAGATAATCAACTATCATTTTTATGAAAAGAAATGTTAAGTAAAAGTAAAAAACGATGATTCATCCCATCGTTTCTCTATAAATTCATTTTCAATCGTTTTAAAGATAACATCTTAATCATATTCTGGCATAAGGCTTTCATCAACAGCATAAGCTATCCTATTGTATAGAATTCTTAATAAATCTTCTTTAGCACCATTTTCTAAAAGCTCTTTCCCAAGTTCAGATTTAACTAAATGAGTTAGACAGTCATATTGGAAAGCATATTTAAATGGGGCATAGTCATTTCTAAACATATAAATTGAATACTTATCACTGGCAAAAGGAATATCACTATCAACATGTACACCATATGTACCATATTTTTCTAATGGAAAATCATTTTTTCTATATCTATAATGTATTGTATCTTCTGTACCATAGATTTTAGAAAAAGCATAGAACTCCCTAAATTTATATATCTTATAGATATCCCCCTCTTTTTCAAAATAAGAGTCTGAATCTAAACCAATGGTCATTGTAAATGGAAAATCAAAGACTTTTCCACTTTTATGTGAGTTAAATGAAACACTTCCTATAATATCTAAAGAACCTTGGTTAAAAGTTTCTTCTTCATGTATTTCATTAAATCTTAATTCTATTCCAAAATCAGAATCAACATCCCCACAATTATTATATTTATTGATATCCTCTAATAATTTGTTATGAGAAACATTGTCAAAAAGTTCATTGTAAGAATAAGCACTTTCTAAATCAATATTGGCTATTTCATTAGCACTGTTTTTAAGTTTACTTTTTTCTTTTTCATCCATCATTTTTTTATAACAGATAAACTTATCAAAAACAGCTTTCTTTAAATTATTTTCAAATTTATTAAATTGAAAAACAAGTTTTCCCAAAAAATTGTCTTGTATATAAATTTCATCTTGATTTAAACCTTCAAAATATTCTTTTAGGCCAGGAATATACCAATCAGCATCTTCATTCTTTACAAAATCAAAAAATTCATCAAATGTAACATGTTCCATATAAGAGTCCCCCTTAAAAATATATACTCAAATTTTAGCACAGAAATAAGGAAAGGGTAAAGAAAAAGACGATTTTAAATTTTCATCGTCTCTTTATAAAATTCTATAAATTCATTTTCAATTGTTTCAAAAGCTACAAAACTTAAATCAACTTTTCTTTGCAACTTTAAATAATTCCGATTGATTTCATCATTTAATAATTCTTTTAGTTCCAAAGATAACATTTCATCATCAATTTCAAAAACTAATTTAGTTTCTTCTTTTGTTAAATCTCTTTGAATAAAATGTTTCCAAATAACATTTTGTAAAACATCTTCCACTTCTAAATAATAAGTAAGTTCTTTTTTTATCGGTCTTGTAACATCACTTAAATAAACTTCACTTCCATCATGTAACAAACATCCTAAAATAACTTCTTTACTATATCCTCTTGTTTTTGCTTCCTTAGCACAAGCAAGACTATGTTGAGCTACAGAATAAAAATATTGAACATGTCCATTTCCTCGACATATTAAAGAAAGTGCATGTGCAATATCTTTAATATCTAATAAACTTTCATCAACATTTAATGGATCAAAATATTTTTTTGTATATGTCGTAATACAACTCATAAAATACTCCTATAACTTAATTGACACCGTACTTAATGCGCAAACTGTCATTAAAAGACAACAAATAATGATACTCATGCCAAATGAAAATGATAAAAAATAGGCAATAATTGAATAAACAAAATAACCTAAACAAACCATTAAAAATCTTATAAAATGTTTATACGCATACTCTTTTCTTTGCTTGCTTGTAACCGCACATGCTTCTTGATAAGAAATCCCTGTATACCAATAGATTGCCTCATTTTTATAAATCATGCCTGTAAGAAGAGAAAGAGTTATAAACATATAATTACCTAAAACCAAACCTACTAAATCTATACTCTTGATATCCATAAAAATAATCGCTAACACACCTACACAAAATAAAACAAACCAGGCAATAAATCCTTTATAACTTTTCTTCATTTTTTATAGGCCTATTTCCTTATAAATTTTTTCAATAATTTGTGATCTATACATACAATATTTTTCAATATCATTTGGATCCAACTTTGCTGCTTCTTTTTTAATTTTACCGTATTCTTTTACAGTATTTGGATGTTTTCTTAAATAATTTCTAAAAGCAAGATGTCGTTTCAATTCTTTAGAATCTTGTGGACATACATAAAGATGATGTGTTCTTAAATGCTCTTTTCCTTCATATCTAAAAGCTTCGCGATCTTTAAGACCTAAATCGCCTTCATAAATATAACCATGATTTTCTAAAAGAAAAATAACTTCTTTTAAATCATTTTGATCAATAACAACATCTAAATCAATGATTGGTTTAGCTGCTAGTAAAGGAACAGAAGTGCTTCCTACATGTTCAACAGCAAGTACTAAATCTTTTAAAACATCTTCTATTTCCCCTTTAATTTGATTGAAATCATTTACCCACTTCGAATCATAATCTACAACTTCAATATGTTCTGTTTTCATCTTTCAACATCTCCACATAAACGCTCACAAACAAGATTCCTACAACGCTTTTTATGTGCTTCATGTAATGAATGATTTTGAAAATTCTTTAATGCCTCTAAATTTTCAAACTCACTATAAAAAACAAGATCATAACCTGAAGTCAAGTTTTCTTCCATTTCCACACATAATAAGCCTTCAATTTCTTCTAAAGTTTGAACCGATTCTTTTAATTTTTGAAGTGTTTCTTTTTCTAAATGGTTTTCTTTAACTTCTTTTGTATAATTCCAAAATAAAATATGTCTAATCATTTTCATCACCTACTTTTATTATTTCTTTAACAATTTCTTCAATTGTTTTATTAGAAACATCAATTTTATATGTATTTAATTTTTGATACATTTCTAATCTTTCCACACTACGAGCAAGGACATCTGGTTTTCTAATTCCTTGATCGATATCTTTTTGAATTCTTTTTTCCAAAGCTTCTTTTTGACAAACTAAAGAAATCGCTATTACTTTTACATCATTTAAATCTAGGCATGAAAGCAGATCATCGATAATACTTTGTTCATGCATTACCCAACAAAAAATAATATTTTCAAAAGCGTTGCATTTTATATCATTGTTCAACAAAGCACAGATGTTGTTTAAAACAAGCTTCTTTGTTTCTTTATTTACAACAAAAGGATGCATATCCCAACACCAATCACCATCTAAAAATACACTTTTATCTAATTTTGTTTTTAAAACTTGGCATGTGGTTGTTTTGCCAATACCCATTGTTCCACCTATTAAATATAATTTTTTCATACAAATACCTCAAATTTGATTCTACATTAAATATTTTAACATATATTAAAATAGAATTGATTTATTTATGATTATCAATTATTATTTTTATATAAAAGGGAGTAGTTAGCATCTTCGATGTTCTAATAATCGTCATCACGCTTATAGCCGGTTATTATGAGTAAATAACGAGACTTTTATCAATCATTTTTTTGATGCGATAAAAGTCTTTTTTGTTGACTTTTTTCGCAAGAAAGGGGAAAACATGGAATATATTTTATTAATGATTGGTTTTATTTTTCTAATTAAAGGTGCTGATTTATTTATTGAGGGAAGCTGTAATCTGGCAAGATTTCTAAAAGTACCCAGTGTAATCATTGGTTTAACGATTGTAGCAATGGGAACGAGCGCACCAGAAGCATCAGTAAGTATACGTGCTGCATTTACAGGAAATAATGAAATAGCTTTAAGCAATATTATTGGTTCTAATATTTTTAATGGTTTAATTGTTGTTGGAATCTGTGCTTTTTTAGCTTCATTTAAAACAGATAAAACGATTTTAAAAAAGGATCTTCCTTTTAATATCATCGTTACTTTCATTTTACTTATCATGTTATTTGATGGAAAACTTTCAAGATTAGAAGGAATATTTCTTATTTTATTAATGATTATCTATCTTGGAAGAATGATTTATGAAGCGATTTGTTACCAACAAAATGAAGACAACACAAAAACACGTTCTCTATTAACGAGTATTCTATTTATTGTTTTAGGATTAGCTTTTGTTATTTTGGGTGGACAACAAGTCGTTGATCAAGCTTGTATTATTGCTAGAAATTTAGGTGTTAGCGAAAATTTCATTGGACTTACGATTGTTGCTATTGGTACTTCTCTTCCTGAACTTGTAACTTCTATTGTTGCTACAAAAAAGGGAGAAAGTGGTTTAGCTTTAGGTAACGCTATTGGCTCTAATATCTTTAATATCTTATTTATTTTAGGATGTTCTGCTACACTTTCACCACTTACTGTTATAAATGAATCAATTATAGATTGTGTTATCTTACTAGTAAGTAGCATTCTACTTTATCTATTTGCAAAAACAAATAAATCAATGATCAGAAAAGAAGGTCTTCTTTGTATTTTACTCTATATCATTTATACAGCTTATTTATTCATTAGATAAATCAAAGAGAGCATTCCAAATAGGAATACTCTCTCCTTTTTTAACTCGCTCTTTTCCAAATTATATAACTTGATTTGGTGGCGTACACCGCTTTTTTAACTCCCTCTTAATGGTTGGGAACAC
>UMFS01002084.1_pt1 | contig 77317 bp, 71 predicted proteins | sample 1965071 | NCBI WGS metagenome assembly UMFS01 (sample SAMEA4836052, study PRJEB28245) | human gut metagenome | biome: gut microbiome; material: fecal sample | place: Denmark | collected 2008
AATATTAATGGCTTCTGGACAGATAAAATATAAAGAATTAGATGATTTTATAATATTTGGTGAGCTTTCTTTAAGTGGTGATTTAAAAGGAATAAAAGGTGCACTACCTATAATATTAGAAGGTGTTAATAAAGAAAAGAGAAATTTTATTTTCCCCTTAGAAAACTTAAGAGAAATTGCTGAAAATGGAGAAGGAAATTTTTATCCATTTAATAATTTAAAGCAAGTAATAACTTACATAACTAATGATGATTTATTACCTTATAAAGAAAATATACATAAAGAAAAGGTAGGTAAATGCAAAATAAATTATAGCGAAATTATAGGTCAGTTAGAAGCTAAGAGAGCAATGGAAATAGCTGCAGCTGGTAGACACAATATCTATATGTTTGGTTCACCAGGTGTAGGTAAGACCATGCTAGCAAATGCAATTACTTCAATCCTACCACCTTTAACTAAGAATGAAGAGATGGAAGTTGCTAAAATATATAGTATAGCAGGGTTTAGTAGGGAAATGGAAACATTAGATATTCCTTTTAGAGCACCTCATCATACCATAACAAAATCTGCACTGATTGGTGGAGGAAGAGAATTAACCTTAGGAGAAATAACTTTAGCCCATAACGGAGTACTATTTTTAGATGAAATTTTAGAATATAAAAGAGAAATTTTAGAACTGTTGAGAAAGCCTATGGAAGAAGGTTATATCAGCATAACTCGTCAACATGAAAGGTTTATCTTGCCAAGTAAGTTTCTTTTAATATCTGCTAGTAATCCATGTCCTTGTGGAAACTGGATGAGCACTGAAGGAAAAAAATGCAAATGTACAGAAATGGAAATTCATAAATATATAAATAAGCTATCTAGTGCAATAATAGATAGAATGGATTTATTATGCTTTATTCCAAGAGTACGACCAGAGGAACTTTTAAATGGCAATGAAAAATATACCTCAGAAAAAATGAAAGAAAGGATTCTTTCAGCAATAGAGAGAGCAAGTTATCGCTTGAAGGATACAGATTATAGATATAATTCAGAAATAGTTGGAAAGGATATCTATAGATTATGTAGTATTACAAGCAAAGCAAGAAGAATTTTAGAAAAGTGTTATATGAGTTATGGCATTTCTTTAAGAGCTTATGGAAAGATTATTAAGGTAGCAAGAACCATGGCAGATTTGCAAGAAGAAGAAAAGATAACTGAAGATAATATAATTGAAGCCCTTGGGTATAGAAAAAATATTTTTGGAGAAATCGTATAGAGGTAGATATGAATAAATATGAAATACGCTTTGCATTAGCAAATATAAGCAATAAAATTAAGCTTAAATTATTACAAATGTATAATAATGAAGAAAATATTTATAATAATATTAATGAAATTCTTAAATCAGATATGATGAGCCTTAAAGATAAGGTAAAATTTAAAGAGCACTCATATGAAGATGAAATGAATTTTCTAAAAGCTTTAAATGACAATTCTATTGAAATTGTAAAAATAACAGAAAAACACTATCCAGAAAAACTAAGAAATATAGATAATCCACCTTATATATTGTTTTATAAAGGTAAGCTTTCTTTAGCTTACGATAATATGATTGCTGTTGTAGGTTCAAGAAAGAGTAGTATATATGGATTAGATGTTACAAAATATCTGGCAAGAGAAATTTGTCGGGTAGGTTATGGAGTAGTAAGTGGGGTAGCTTATGGCATAGATACGGCAGCTCATAAAGAAGTGCTTATAAGTGGTGGGAAAACCATTGGAGTCCTAGGTTGTGGATTAGATATAATATATCCTAAAAGTAATAAAAAGCTTTATGAGGAAATATATAATAATGGATTGTTAATTTCAGAATTTCCTATGGGAGTGCAGCCGATGCCTTATAATTTTCCACGTAGAAATAGGATAATTAGCGGCCTGAGTAGTGGTGTTATCGTTGTTGAAGCATCAGTGAAAAGCGGTTCTTTAATTACAGCAAATTTAGCTTTAGAACAAGGAAAAGATGTGATGGCTATTCCAGGATCAATTTTTAGTAACACAAGTAGGGGGTGTCATCAATTGTTGAGAGATGGCGCGAGAATTTTTACTGGTTTAGAGGATTTACATTCCTTTCTTAATGTAACTAAAAAAGAAAGTGAAAAAACAATAAAAAACCACAGTAGAAATTTAATAATGACAGTTATAAAAAATGAACCAATACATTTTGATAAAATATTTGAAAGTGTAAATATTGACAGGATAGCTTTATATGAGTTATTATTTGAAATGCAAAATAAAAATGAAATTATTTGCCTTCCAGGCAATTATTATGCAAAGTTAAGTTAGGATTTAAGGGGGTGCAAACTCCTAGTAATTTTTTTAGGAGTATTAAATATGGGACAAAATCTTGTTATAGTAGAATCACCTGCAAAGGCAAAGACTATCAGTAAATATTTAGGCAAGAATTACATAGTCGAAGCTTCTATGGGACATGTAAGAGATTTACCTAAGAGTAAATTAGGTGTTGATATAGAAGACAATTTTACGCCAAAGTATATAACAATTAGGGGAAAAGGTGAATTAATAGATAAATTAAGAAAAGCTGCTAAAAAAGCAGATAAGATATATCTGGCAACGGACCCTGATCGTGAAGGGGAAGCAATTTCCTGGCATTTAGCATATATATTAAAAATATCAGAAGAGGAAAATTGTAGAATAGTATTTAATGAAATTACCAAGTCCGCTGTTAAAGCTTCTATTAAAGAGGCTAGAAAGATAAATGTAAATCTTGTTGATGCACAGCAGGCAAGAAGAATTTTAGATAGATTGGTAGGTTATGAAATAAGCCCAATTTTATGGAAAAATGTAAAGTGGGGATTAAGTGCAGGTAGAGTGCAATCAGCTGCTTTAAAGCTTATATGTGATAGAGAAGAAGAAATAAAAGCGTTTATTCCTAAGGAATACTGGACTGTTGATTGTTCATTAAAGAAGGAAAGAAAGAAATTCCCTATTAGACTTACACAGCATGAAGGAAAGAAAATTGAGATAAAAAATGAAGAAGAAGCTAAAAAGATTATTAATGACTTAGAACAAGGAAACTTTGTAGTTAAGACAGTTAAGAAAGGGAAGAGGATGAAGAATCCATTACCTCCATTTACAACTAGTACACTACAACAAGATGCTTCTAAAAAATTAAATTTTATAACTAAGAGAACCATGTCTATAGCACAAGCATTATATGAAGGTGTAGAAGTTAAGGGATATGGAACTGTAGGGCTTATAACTTACATGAGAACAGACTCTGTAAGAATATCTGAGGAAGCTCAAGGAAAGGCCGTAAATTTCATAAAGGATAATTATGGTGATGAATATGTGCCAGAGCAGCTTAGAGTATATAAAAGCAAAAAGAATATACAAGATGCCCACGAAGCTATTAGACCATCATATATAGAAATAACTCCTGAAATAGCTAAAGTTAGCTTGACACCAGAGCAATATAAATTGTATTCATTAATATGGAAGAGATTTGTAGCAAGCCAAATGTCTTCATGTGAATTAAGTACAAATAGCATAGACATAATGAATGGAAGCTATAAATTTAAGGCTTCAGGTAATACAATAAAGTTTGATGGATTTATGAAGATATATGATTACTTAACAGAAGCTGATGAAGAAGATGTTGTTTTACCAGAATTACAGGAGGGTGAGGAATTAAAACCTGCTAGCATAGAAGGGAAACAACACTTTACACAACCACCAGCAAGATATACTGAAGCATCATTTGTAAAGCTACTTGAAGAAAAGGGAATAGGAAGACCAAGTACTTATGTTCCAACAATTTCTACATTATTAAGTAGAGAATATATAGTAAGAGAAAAGAAAAATCTTATGGCAACGGAGCTTGGATTTATAGTAAATAATATTCTTTCTGAATACTTTAAGCAAATAGTTGATGTTGATTTTACAGCTGCTATGGAAGGTAAATTAGATAATATTGAAGAAGGTAGCGAATATTGGACTAATGTTGTTGAAGAGTTCTTTGCTCCTTTAAAAGTTGCCATAGATAAAGCTGAAAAGGAAGTATCTAAAGTAGTAATTGAAGATAAAGTAAGTGATATTCCATGTGATAAATGTGGTAAAATGATGGTGATTAAACATGGAAGATACGGTGATTTTCTTGCTTGTCCTGGATATCCAGAATGTAAGAATGCAAAACCCATAGTTGAAGAGCTTGATGTAGATTGTCCTAAATGTGGAGGAAAAGTTCTTGTAAAGAGAAGTAAGAAAGGTAAAAAGTTCTTTGGATGTTCTAATTATCCTGAGTGTGATTTTGTAAGTTGGAATGAGCCAGTTAAAGATAAATGTGAAGAATGTGGTAGTTACATGGTATTGAAATATAGCAAAACAAAAGGTAAATATGCACAATGTTCTAATTCAGATTGTGGTAATATAAAGATAGTAGAAGAAAAAGAAAATTAGTAAAAAGTCGATGACATAAAATCATATCCAAAATGTCGAATATGTATTAAAAATGTTGAAATAGATTTTTGAATGTGATAGTATCAAAGAAGTAAGATAGTGGTGGATGAGGAGGATGATTAAATGTCATCGTTATTAAGTAAAACTAGAAGATTGAATCAGATTCTTCAAAAAAAAGGAACGGATCCAGTCTCATTTGATGATATATGTGCACTTTTAAGTGATGTATTATCATGTAATGTTTATATACTTGAAAAGTATGGTAGAGTTTTAGGGCATACGTTTTGTAAAGATTTTGAATGTGATATAATGAAAACATATGTTTTATCAGATAATAGATTACCAGTTGAGTATAATGACAAAATTTTAGATGTTACTGAAACAGTAGCAAATTCAAAGTCAAAAGGCACTTGTGTTTTTAAAGATGCTGGTGAATGTCCTATGGAAGAAAAGATATCAACAATAGTCCCTATACTAGGAAATAGAGAAAGATTAGGAGCTCTACTTTTAGCTAGATTTGGTGAAGAGTTTAATGATGATGATTTAGTAATCGCTGAATATAGTGCAACAGTAGTTGGTATGGAAATATTAAGAGGACAACAAAATGAAATTGAAGAAGAAGCTAGAAGTAAGGCAGTGGTTCAATTAGCAATAGGTACATTATCATATTCAGAGCTAGAAGCAGTAGAACATATCTTTAATGAATTAGGAGGCACAGAAGGATTATTAGTTGCGTCTAAAATTGCAGATAAAGTTGGAATAACTAGAAGTGTTATTGTAAATGCATTAAGAAAGTTTGAAAGTGCTGGAGTAATTGAATCAAGATCTTTAGGAATGAAGGGAACTCATATAAAGATATTAAATCCTAAATTATTAGATGAGTTAAAGAAAATAAGATAATGTTAAAATGCAGTTGACTTTAGTAGCAACTGTATTTTTTTTAAAAGAAAAAATGTAAAATGTCATATTAAGTAGAAAAACAGTATAAAATATAATGAAAACTTTTATTTAAAAAGATGTTGCCACAAATATGTAGCTGTGATATACTATCAGAGGTAACAAAATACACACACTATTGTAGTTAAAAAGTCGGTGCTTGTTTTAACAAGTAGCTTTTTAGCAATGCGAGTAGTGGAGGTAAAAACCAGGAGGTAGAAAAATGTCAGTAATATCAATGAAACAATTATTAGAAGCTGGTGTACACTTTGGTCACCAAACAAGAAGATGGAACCCTAAAATGGCTCCTTATATATTTACAGAAAGAAACGGAATATATATAATAGATCTTCAAAAAACAGTTAAAAAAGTAGAAGAAGCTTACAACTTCATAAGAGAAGTATCTTTAGAAGGAAAAGACATTCTTTTCGTTGGAACTAAGAAACAAGCTCAAGAAGCTATTCAAGAAGAAGCTATAAGATCAAACATGCACTTTGTAAACAATAGATGGTTAGGTGGAATGTTAACAAACTTCAAAACTATCAAAACTAGAATTGCTAGATTAGAAGCTTTAGAAACTATGGAACAAGATGGAACTTTCGATGTATTACCTAAGAAAGAAGTTATAAAATTAAAAGGTGAAATGGAAAAATTACAAAAAAACCTTGGTGGTATAACTAACTTAGACGTTAACAATATTGGAGCAATGTTCGTTGTTGACCCAAGAAAAGAAAAGAATGCTATTTCAGAAGCTAAAATATTAGGAATCCCAGTTGTAGCTATAGTTGATACAAACTGTGATCCAGAAGAAGTTGATTACGTAATACCAGGAAATGATGATGCAATTAGAGCTGTTAAATTAATAACTGCTAAACTTGCTGATGGTATAATAGAAGGAAGACAAGGCGAACAATTAGCTGAGTAATTTTTTGAAAAAAGGTAGGTGAAGTTAACTTCATTTACCTTTTACCCTAAGAAAAATGGTTTACATTTAATGTTTTAAGGAGGAATTGATTATGATAACTGCAAAATCAGTTAAAGAATTAAGAGAAATGACTGGAGCAGGGATGATGGACTGCAAAAAAGCTTTAGTACAAACAGAAGGAGATATAGAAAAAGCTGTTGAGTACTTAAGAGAAAAAGGATTAGCTGCTGCTGCTAAAAAAGCTGGTAGAGTTGCTGCTGAAGGTATAGTTAAAACTTTCGTTTCAGCTGATAAGAAAACTGCTGGTATGGTAGAAGTTAACTGTGAAACTGACTTCGTTGCTGCTAACGAAGAGTTTGTTTCTTTCGCTGACAAAGTTGCAGAAATGGTAGCTAACACTTCAGCTGCAAACGTTGAAGAATTATTAGCTGAAAAATTCGATGGAGAAGCTACAGTTCAAGAAACTTTAACTGCTTTAATAGCTAAGTTAGGTGAAAACATGACTGTAAGAAGATTTGCTAAATTCAACATCGAAAAAGGAGCTGTTGCTAGCTACATCCACGGTGGTGGAAGAATCGGTGTTATGGTAGAAGTTGCTTGTGACACTGAAAGCGAAATATTAGAAGAAGTTGCAAGAGAAGTTTGTATGCAAGTTGCTGCTGCAAACCCATTATTCTTAAGCAAAGAAGAAGTAGATAGCGAATCATTAGAAAAAGAAAAAGAAATCTACAGAGTTCAAGCATTAAATGAAGGAAAACCAGAAAATATCGTTGAAAAAATGGTAAATGGAAGAATTCAAAAATACTACAAAGAAGTTTGTCTTTTAGATCAAGCATGGGTTAAAGATGGAGATAAGAGCATAACTAAATATCTTCAAGAAAAATCTAAAGAAGTTGGTTCTCCAATAACAGTAACTAGATACTCTAGATTTGAAAGAGGAGAAGGAATCGAAAAGGTTGAAGAAGACTTTGCTGCTGAAGTAGCTAAGACTATGGGATTACAATAATGCCAAGAGAGAACACTTTAGTGTTCTCTCTTTTTTAAAGATATAAATTGAGGAATGCAGGAGGAATTAGAATGGAAAAGTGTACCTATAAAAGAGTTATGTTAAAGATTTCAGGTGAAGCATTATCAGGTACAAATGGATTTGGATTTGATTTTGATACTATTAGTAGAATAGCTAAAGAAGTTAAAGAGATAGTTGATATGGACATAGAAGTTGGTCTTGTTGTAGGAGGGGGAAATATCTGGCGTGGTAGAAGCAGTGAAGGAATGGACAGAACTACAGCTGACCATATGGGAATGTTAGCTACTTGTATTAATGCTTTAGCACTTCAAGATGCTCTAGAAGGTATAGGAGTTAAAACAAGAGTTCAGACTGCAATAGAAATGAAGGAAATTGCTGAACCATTTATAAGAAGAAGGGCAGTAAGACATTTAGAAAAAGGTAGAGTTGTAATTTTTGGAGCTGGTTCAGGAAATCCATATTTCTCAACTGATACTGCAGCGGCATTAAGAGCAGCAGAAATTGAAGCTGATGTAATTTTATTAGCTAAAAATGTTGATGGTGTATATGACAAAGATCCAAATAAGTTTTCAGATGCAAAAAAATATGATACACTAACATATATGGAAGTGATTGAACAAGGATTACAAGTTATGGATACAACAGCTACAACTTTATGCATGGATAATAATATTCCAATATTAGTATTCGGTATTGAAGCTGATGGAAATATTAAAAGAGCCATGTTAGGTGAAAATATTGGTACAATAGTATCTAAAAAATAGGAGGTTAATATGATTAAAGATGTTATTAAAGTAGCAGAAGAAAAGATGCAAAAAACTATTTCAGTTTTACATTCAGATTTATCAACTATGAAAGCTGGTAGAGCAAACCCAACAATGCTTGATAGAATTCAAGTAGATTATTATGGAAGCCAATGTCCATTAAATCAAGTTGCTAATGTATCAGCACCAGAACCAAGAATGTTAGTAATAACACCATGGGAAAAATCTTTATTAAAAGAAATAGAAAAAGCAATATTAAAATCAGATTTAGGAATAAACCCTTCAAATGATGGTGCTATTATCAGATTATTAGTTCCAGAACTAACAGAAGAAACAAGAAAAAATATTGTGAAAAATGTAAAAAAAGCTGGAGAAGATGCTAAAGTTGCATTAAGATCTATTAGAAGAGATGCTAACGAAAAAATAAAGGCTTTAAAGAAAGATGGGCATATTTCTGAAGATGAAGTAAAGAAAGCTGAAGAAAATGTTCAAAAAGTTACAGATAAATTTGTAAAAGAAATAGATACAGTAATAGCAGCTAAAGAAAAGGAAGTTATGTCAGTATAAAAAAACCTGCTTTGCAGGTTTTTTTCCTATATAACATAAAATTGGAGGAAATTATGATTAATTTATTTAAGCCTAAGAAAAATGGAAATGATTTAGAGTTAAAGATAGATAAAGATAATCTTCCAGAACATATTGCAATAATAATGGATGGCAATGGGAGATGGGCAAAGAAAAGAAATCTTCCAAGAACAATGGGACACAAGGCTGGAGTAGAAACAATTAGAAAAGTTATTAAAGAAGCCGATAGAATTGGAATTAAATATATAACTTTATATGCTTTTTCTACTGAGAATTGGAGACGTCCAGAGGAAGAAGTAACAGCTCTAATGAAGCTATTGGTACAATACTTAAAATCAGAAGTTAAAGAACTTCATAAAAATGATGTAGTTTTAAGAGTTTTAGGTGAAATAGATAAGTTACCAAAGGAATGTGAAAGAGAAATAAAAGAGGCTATTGAGCTTACAAAAAATAATAAAGGCTTGATTCTAAATATTGCTTTTAATTATGGTGGTAGAGATGAGATAGTAAGAGCAATAAGATTAATTGCTGAAGAATATAAGGATAATAACATTAATATTGAAGATATTAATAATGAGTTAGTAAATAATTATCTATATACAAAAGATTCACCAGATCCTGATTTAATTATAAGACCTTCAGGAGAGCAGAGATTGAGCAATTTCTTATTATGGCAATGTGCTTATTCAGAATTTTGGTATTCTAATGTCTGCTGGCCAGATTTTACAGAGTTAGATTTACAAAAAGCTATATACGACTACCAAAATAGAGATAGAAGATTTGGAGGAGTATAAATAAGAGGTGAAAAGATGAATATAAACAGTAGGTATATAGGAGCCTTAGTCATAGCTCCATTATTAATATTTATATTATTAGGAGGATTACCACTAAAAATATTCACAATTGCATTATCTATTTGTGGGCTATATGAGTTTTATAATGCTTTAAGAGCTAAAAAGATTAATGTAATATCAGTAATAGGATATGGATTATTGGTAGTGTATTATCTTATTGATAATAACTTTGAAATAATGATGCATGTACTAGTACTGGCAACAGTATTGGCTTTAATTATTCCAATAGTTACTTTAAAATACTCTTTTATTGATGTAGCAATATCAATTTTAGGATTTATTTATGTGGCAATACTATTTAGTTTTATACCATTAGTTAGTGAAAAGACGAATGGTAATTTTTTAGTTTGGCTTATATTCTTAGGATCATGGCTAGGAGATACAATGGCTTATTATTCAGGAAGAACATTTGGTAAGAGAAAGATTGCTCCAAAAGTTAGTCCTAAAAAGACTGTTGAAGGATTAATAGGTGGAGTATTAGGTGCAACATTAGGTTGTGGAATATATGGAATAGTCATAAGTAAATATGGAGTAGGAATAAATGTTATGCATTTCTTCTTGATTGGCGCTATTTGTGGAATGATGGGATTATTTGGTGACTTAGTTGCATCATCAATTAAAAGATATGTAGGAATAAAGGATTATAGTAATTTAATACCTGGACATGGTGGTATTTTAGATAGATTTGATTCTATTTTATTTAACGCTGTAGTAGTATTTTACTATTTAACATTTATTGTGGGAATATAAGAAAGCAGTAGGTTTACTACTGCTTTTTTACATGGGAAAATATCATTAATGTTCTTTCTAAATAATATAATTTTAATATAAATGTTAAAGGAGAATGTTATGAAAACTATAGAAAAATATAATAAAATACTTCTTCTTATAGAACTATTTGCAATTTTTACAGTAATAACATTAGGTATTAAATATTATTTTAAGCCATTTATAATAATAATTATTATGCTGATTATAGGAAGGTCTTTTTATGATTTTTTTCTAAAGTTTAATATTTCAAAGCGAATTTCTGGTGCATTAAGTATATTGTTGATAAATGTAATGTTTTTTTGTTTTGCATTTTACTTTGGCAACGAATTTATAGATATATTAAAGAAGATATATAATAATCATGCTGAAGGCTTAATAATATTAGAAAAAAATATTAAGTTGCTTTTTGGCATAGATATTGAAAAAATATTACAAAGAGCTCTAAAGAACATAACAAGTAATATATTAACAGCTGGTGCTAGCATAACAGGTGAAGGGCTTCTTGCATATATAATTGGAAATATTACTGTGTATTTTTTGTTGGTGGATAGAGAAAATGTAAGAGAACTACTATTGAAGGTAGTTCCAATCAATATTTTTTCTAAGATTTCAGAAAAGAAAAATAATTTAAGGCAGGTAATAAAAATTGAACTTATCCTAGTATGCGTAACAACTACTATAATAATAACTGGTTTTAGTATCTTACATATTCCCAGTGGATTTTTTTTAGGAATACTATGTGGAATATTAGATATTTTACCATATGTGGGAACAATAATTGTTTTTATACCAATTATAATATACAATATAGTAGTAAAAAAATATTTAATTGTAATAGGAATGATATCTCTATATATTCTTTCTCAGCTTATAAGAGAGATTTTAGAACTAAAATTTTTAAGCTCTAAATTAGAGATTCATCCGTTAGCTATAATGTTATCTATATATATTGGTGCTGAAATTTTTGGTTTTATAGGGATTTTAGTAGGACCAATATATTGCTTAGTAGCGAAAGATATACTTTATGGTTAGAAACATAGGAGGCAAATATGAAGAATATATCAATTTTAGGGGCTACAGGTTCTATTGGGACACAAACATTAGATGTAATAAGAAAATCATCAGGAACAATAAATTTAGTAGCAGTAAGTGCAAATTCATCTGTAAATAAAATTATCGATATAATCGAAGAATTTTCACCTAAATATGTAGCAATGATGGACAAAAAAGCTTATAAAGAAATTAAGGAATATTGTACTAATAATCAGAAGAGTATAAATGTTTATAGTGGAATTGATGGGCTTATTAAAGTAGCATCTCTAGATGAAATAGACACAGTAGTTACATCTGTAGTAGGTATGATAGGGCTAAAGCCAACCATAGCAGCAATTGAAGCAAAAAAAGATATAGCTTTAGCTAATAAAGAAACCCTTGTAGTAGCAGGTGAAATAGTAATGAAGAAGGCTAAAGAAAATGGAGTTAAAATACTGCCTGTAGATTCAGAACATAGTGCTATCTTCCAAAGCTTAAGCGGATACTGTAATAAGGATATACATAAGATAATATTAACTGCTTCAGGTGGACCATTTAGAGGCAAGAATATAGATGATTTAAAGGATGTTACAGTTCATCAAGCATTAAAACACCCAAAGTGGAATATGGGGCAAAAAATAAGTATAGATTCAGCAACATTGATGAATAAAGGTCTAGAAGTTATTGAGGCACACTATCTATTTGAATGTAGTTATGATAATATTGAAGTTGTAGTACATCCACAAAGTATAATTCATTCTATGGTTGAATATAAAGATGCAAGTATCATAGCACAAATTGGCTCACCAGATATGAGATTACCAATACAATATGCGCTTAATTACCCTAAAAGAGAAGGAAGAATAGCAAATCCAATAAGCTTTTATGAAATAGCACAGCTTACATTTGAAAAACCTGATATGGACACATTTAAATGTCTTAAGCTTGCTTTTAAAGCAGGAAAAACTGGTGGATTAATGCCTACTATTTTAAATGGTGCCAATGAAGAAGCTGTTGCATTATTATTAGAAGAAAAAATTAAATTTTTAGATATTGCTGATTTAATTGAAGAGTGTATGGATAAGTTTAAAGAAAAAAGCAATATGGAGCTTACAATTGATAACATTATAACAGTTGATAAAGAAGTAAGAGAATATTTAAGAAAAAAAGTGAGTTAGGAGTTGAATTAATTGTATATTATAATGGCTATTTTAGGATTTAGCTTACTTGTAATAGTTCATGAACTAGGACATTTTATTATGGCTAAAGCCAATGGAATTAAAGTTGAAGAATTTTCAATAGGAATGGGACCAGAAGTTTTTTCACATAAGGGAAAAGAAACTCAATATTCATTAAGGCTTCTTCCTATTGGAGGATATGTAAAAATGATGGGAGAAGAGGAAGCTGTAGAAGATGAGAGAAGTTTTTCCAGCAAGTCACCTCTTAGAAGAATTTCAGTAATTCTTGCAGGTGCATTTATGAATGTGGTTTTTGCCATACTTATATTTGCTTTATACTTTAGTAATGTTGGATTTTCTAAAAATGTTGTAGATAGTGTTATGGATAATTCTCCAGCACAAGAAGTAGGTCTTCAAAAGGGAGACATCATAACAAAAATTAATGGAGTAAATGTTAGAACGACTGATGACATTCTTTTAGAAGTTCAATTAAGTAAAGGAAAATCTCTAGATTTAGTAGTTAATAGAGATGGAAAGAAATTAGATTTAAATGTAACTCCTAAGCTTGATGAAGCTAGAGGATCATATTTAATGGGATTTTATTACGAAAGAGTAACTAATCCAACTATAGGTGAAAGTTTAAAATACACTTATAATTATACAATAACTATGGTAAAGCAAACTTATAAAAGCTTAAAGCTATTAGTTACTGGTAAGTTAAATTTAAAAACTGATGTAGGTGGACCAGTTACTATCATAAGAATGTCTGGTGAAGCAGCAAAAAGTGGTATTCAGACATTAGCTTATTTCTTAGGTGTAATAAGCATTAACTTAGCAGTATTTAATTTATTACCATTCCCAGCACTTGATGGCGGTTGGGCTATAATATTATTTATTGAATTAATAACAAGAAGAAAAGTACCAGATAAAGTTGTAGGGGTTATCAATTATGTAGGATTTATGATACTTATGGGATTAATGGTTGTAGTTACACTGAAAGATATTATTTTCCCAGTTAAGCTTTAGGAAAGGATAATTAAAATGGAAAGAAAAAAGACAAGACAAGTGAAGGTTGGAGGAGTTTTACTTGGTGGAGATGCCAAGGTATCAATTCAATCTATGACTAATACAGATACAAGAGATGTTGAAGCAACATTAAATCAAATAAGAGAACTGCATATTGCAGGATGTGAAATAATAAGATGTGCAGTACCAGATATGGAAGCAGCTGAAGCTTTAAAAGAAATTTGTAAATACTCACCAATGCCAGTGGTGGCAGATATCCATTTTGATTATAGATTAGCATTAAAGGCTATAGAAAATGGTGTATCAGCTTTAAGATTAAATCCAGGAAATATAGGAAGTATTGACAGAGTGAAGATTGTTGCTAAAGCAGCAAAAGAAAGAAATATACCTATTAGAATTGGAGTAAATTCTGGTTCTTTAGAAAAAGAAATCTTAGAACGTGATGGAAAGCCAACAGCAGAAGGATTAGTTGAATCTGCTATGAATCATGTTAAGATTCTTGAAGAAGTAGGATTTTACGATATAGTAATTTCAATAAAATCTTCAGATGTCCCAATGATGATAAAAGCATATAGACTTATGAGTGAAAAATGTGATTATCCTCTTCATTTAGGAGTTACTGAATCAGGAACTGTTTTCAGAGGTACCATTAAATCAACATTAGGTATAGGTACTTTATTGGCAGAAGGAATAGGTGATACCATAAGGGTATCACTTACCAGTGATCCAATTGAAGAAATAAAGGTTGCAAAGGAAATGCTTATTGCATTGGGCTTAAGAAAGCAAGGAATGCAGTTTGTTTCATGTCCTACATGTGGAAGAACACAAATAAACCTTATTAAAATTGCAGAAGAAGTGGAAAAGCGTTTAGAGAATTGCAATAAGAATATAAAGGTTGCTGTAATGGGATGTGTTGTAAATGGACCTGGAGAAGCTAGAGAAGCAGATATTGGTATAGCTGGAGGCAATGGAGTTGGATTAATCTTTAAAAAGGGAGAAATCCTAAGAAAAGTTAAAGAAGAGGATCTTGTTGAAGAGTTGCTTAAGGAAATAGAAAATTTATAGAAAGAAGAGGCATATATGACAATATGCCTTTTTTCTATAAATAATGACAGTAATAAGCTAAATTATGTTGACTTACATATATATTGAATGTAAAATTACTTTGTTAATAAAATAGCGAAAGAAATAGGTGAAATTGTTATGATTAATTTAATTGCAGGATGTACAGATAATAAATTTGTACAGATAATAGGTATATTATGTGCCTTTTTTGGAACGTTCCTAGCATTAAAGTATTTAAGTAGCATGCTTCCTAAAGATGCAGGAAGAGAATTTGCACATGATGGAAAGAAATCAGCAGGAAAACCAAGAGGTGCAGGACTTATATTTATCTTGGCTTTTGGTATAGTAGCTATGCTATTTGGAAAGCTTAATTGGGAAATTTTGATATACCTTGTGCTTACCATAGCTTCTATGTTAACTGGATATTTGGACGATGCATCAAAAAATCCTTGGGGAGAGTTTAAAAAAGGAGCATTAGATTTATTAATTGCATGTTTAGTTGCTGGAACTTACTTAGCATTTAATGGAAGTGAAATATTTATTAATATTTTAGGTGAAAGTATTGTTTTAAATCCAATAGTATTCTTTATATTAGCAGTTATACTTGTGTGGGTATCTATAAATGTAACCAATTGTACTGATGGTGTAGATGGATTATCAGGAACTTTATCAGTTATTACTTTATTCACTATTTATTTATTAGAGAGTGTTAAAGGAACAAATTCAGCTATTAATTACATTACATTGATTCTAATAGTTTGCGTACTTGCATATCTTTGGTTTAACGCTACACCTAGTAAGCTAATGATGGGTGATGCTGGTTCTCGTGCATTAGGTATATTTATTAGTATTGCAATACTTAAAACAGGAAGTCCTCTATTATATATTCCAGTGGCTTTAATGCTTATAATCGATGGAGGATTAGGGCTAATTAAAATATCATTTAGAAGATTTTTAAAAATTGAAATATTAAATAATATAAGAACTCCAATACATGACCAGGTACGTAAGAGAAATGACTGGTCAAATACACAGGTAGTTTTTAGATTTGCAATAATACAAATAATAATCTCATTTTGCGTTATTTATTTGATAAAATAGTAATAAAAGCTTGGCGTATTTTAGCCAGGCTTTTATTTATAAATTCATTGTATATGATATTTTTTTATTTTCCAGATAAGACTTATATTGTTTATAAATATTTTAGAGGAAAAGCTTAAGAGAAGTGATATAATAGATAGTTGAAATGAGTTTAACAAAAGAGAGTGGAGTAAATATGATAGTTAATACTTTTATACCTAAATATATGGGGAAATTTAAATGTATCGGATCAGAATGTACGGATACATGTTGTGCTGGATGGGATATCAATATAGATGAAAATAGTTTAGAGAGATATAAAAATAGTACAGGCGTTTTAAAAAGATTAGTTGATGGTAAATTTTTAGTTGGTGATACAAATGATGATTTCTTTAATGCTGGATATATGATATTAAAGGATGGTAGTATGTGTCCATTTTTAAATGAGAATATGTTATGTGATATTCATGGAGGTGTAGGTGAAGAGAATTTATGTATAACTTGTAAAAGCTATCCGAGAATTTTTAATATTGTTGATGGAATTTATGAAAAAAGTGCCTTGGCTTCTTGTGAAGAAATATGCCGTTTAGCCTTAATGAGTAAAGAAAAGATGGAGTTTATTGAAGTGGATGAAAACTTAGATGAAGATAATATTGAAATTAGAAGGATAATTGATACAGAAGCCTTTGCAGGAACAGAGAGCATGATTCAATACTTCTGGGAAATGAGGATATCATCAATAAATATAATTCAATGCAGAGAATATTCTATAGAGGAAAGATTAAATATATTAAAAGGCTTTTATGGTGAAATAGAAAAGTTAAGATTGGAAGATGACTTTGAGAGTATTGAAGATATTTTTGATGAGTCTACCAATGGAACTTTAAACTATCAAAAGTATCTACAAGAAAGCATCAAAGCAGATAAGAAGTTTAGTTTTACTATTGGAGATGATAATTTAATTGCTATGATTAGAAGCCCTAGGTTGAAAAAATATGCAGAGGACTATAAAAACAATATATTATTAAATATTGAGGAAGAGGCATTTAGGGATTTATCTGAAAAAGTAGATGCAATATTAAAAGAAAATGATTATATAGTAGAAAACTATTTGGTAAATCAGATATTTAAAGATTTAATTCCTTTTAATAAGGGAGAAGATATGATGGCAAGTGTCAACGTACTAATTAATACATATAAGCTTATAAAGGAATATCTGAAGGGAAGAATATATAAGAGCAAAGAAAGGATTATGGCAGAAGATGTTGTTAGTGTCATACAGGCCATTAGCAAGGACTTAGAACATAATAAAGTTTTAAATAAAATAATAAATTATAAAGCTTAATATTAATCAGCATTGTTTTTTTATGCTGATTTTACTTAAATTAAAAGCAATAGTAATGTACAAGTAAAGAAATGCATAGAGTTATAAAGGAAGAAAAAATAATGGTGTTTAAGAGATTAAAAAGAACAAATATATTTAAAATCATTACTTCTCTTTATTTTTTCCTATAGTATTAACGATTATCCTAAAAGAAGAATAAAATATTAATAATAAGTTAGATATGTTTATTTAAAAGAAATAAGAATTATACTTAATGAAAGCTTTAAATAATAAAAGGAATTTTACAATTTCTTTATTTAAGTTAGTTGAAAATAAGGAGTGAATAAAGAAATTAAGGGTTTAAAATGGAAAGTTTAATAGACTTTAATATTTTGAAAAATTCACATTTATTTAGAAAAATGGAACCTTTAGAAAAAGGATGGTCAAATGATAGGAAATATATTATATACACAAGTGATAATAAAAAATTATTGCTGAGGATTTCAGAAATATCAAAATTTGATGAAAAATTAAAAGAAAGTGAAATTATCAGAACAATTTCAAGAGTATGCCAAAATACACCAAAGTTTATTGATTTAAAAATTAGTGGAAATAAGATATTGCAGCTATATACCTTTATAGAAGGAGAAGATGCATTAGAATCTATAGGTAGATACTCAAAGGAAGAACAGTTTAACCTTGGAATAGAGGTAGGAAAAACTTTAAAGAAGATACATGAAGCTGAGAAAATAACTGATGCTAAGAGAATTATAGAGATGCAAAAAGAAAGAATAATAGAAAGAACAAAGGCTTATGAAAATTCAATATATTATAGCTATGAAGACCAAGGACTTATAAAATATATTAAAGAAAATATTGAAATTTTAAATTCAGCCAAAATAGCTCTATGTCATGGTGATTATCATTTAGGCAATATGATAATTAATAATAATATATACATTATTGATTTTAATAGATTTAATTATGAAGATATATATAAGGATTTTATCCCCATGTGTGCTTTTACCAGGGGAGAAAGTATTGAATTTGCAAAAGGCCAACTTAAAGGCTATTTTGAAGAGTATATCCCAGTAGATTTCTGGCAGAGATTAAAGCTTTATCTAGCATATTCAAGCCTATATTCAATTTTATGGGCTGAAAATTGTTCAAATGAAGAAGTTGAAGCAATGATAAAGAGAAAGAAAATGGTTTATAATGATTTTACAAAATCATCTTTTGATTCTCCTTGTTGGGTGAATAATTAAGAATAGGCAGTTTAAAAAACTGCCTATATTTTTTATATTATTTTATGGTGATTATAATATGCGAAAATGCAATAATTCAATATCTGAAGAAATAAAGTTTTCTTTAACAGGTTCTTTTTTCATTAAATCTGTAGAAACATATTTTTTATTATCATCAGGAAAAACGGTAATAGCTGCTCCTTTAAAATTATTCATTTCTAAGGACTTAACAGCACCTAAAAAGTTAGCACCAGAGGAAATACCTACACCAAGACCAAGAACTTTAGAAAGTTTTTGAGCCATTATTATTGAATCGCCATCATCAACACTTATAATTTCATTTAAAGAGGCAAAATCTAAAATTGGTGGAACAAATTCGTCAGATATACCTTGAATCCTATGGTCACTTATGTGTGTTCCTGTTGATAGTGTTGGAGAATTAGCTGGCTCTAGAGGATAAATTCTAATGTTTTTATTTTTTTCTTTTAAGTATTTACCTATTCCCATAACAGTACCACCTGTACCAACACCAGCAACAAAGATAGATGGAATGATATGTCTTTTTCTTAAGGAAGAATAGATTTCAGGACCAGTTGAGTAGTAATGAGCATAAATATTATCTACGTTGGTAAATTGGCTTGGAAGAAATATATCAGAACAAAGTTTGCTACACTGTTCAATTAATGAAATACATTTTAGAAATCCTCCATCTTCCTTGGAAACTAAATGTAAGGTTGCATTGAAGCTTTCTAATAATTTTATTCGTTCAGTGCTGAGCCAATCAGGCATATAAATATGGACATCATGATTTAGATAGGTACAAATGGCTGCAAAGGATATGCCTGTATTACCACTGGTAGCTTCTGCAACAATATCTTTTTCTTTAATTTTACCAGCTAAATAAGCTTTTTTTATTATATATAAGGCAACTCTATCTTTAATACTTCCAGTATAATTGTAATATTCAATTTTAGAATAAATCTTTAAAGGTCTATCTTTATATTTAAAGGTAATTTCAATTAGTGGAGTGTTGCCTATAAGTTTTTCTAGATTGCTAATTTTATTTAAGATAGATTGCATAAAAAACTCCTTTATTTTAAATAATCTACTATAATAAATATATGCATATGTATAATAGAAAATATTAATGCTTATAAAACAAATTTATTAATATTATAAAAGGAGGAAACTATGTTTTTTATAGGGATTTTTGGCATAGAACATAGGGAAAAGATAATAAAAGAAATAAATAATCTTACATGTAAAAGATGTTTACAAAATGTTACAGGTAAATTGGTAAAGCAATATGATTATTTTCATTTTTTCTTTATACCTATATTTAAGTGGCGTGAAGAATACTACCTTATTTGTGAGAATTGTAGCTGTGTATTTAAAGTTTCTAAGGAAAAGGGAAAAAGTATTGAGCATGACAATGATATAGAAATAAATTATTGGGATTTAAAAGAAGAGGAAAATACATGGAGGGAAAAAATATGCCCAGGCTGTGGAAGAGAGGTTGATTCACAATATAGTTATTGTCCATATTGCGGTAATAGAATTAAATAAAATATTGTAATAGAAAATAAAAGGGCATTATAAATTGCCCTTTTCTTAATTAATCATTTAAAATTGCTGTATTAAGATTGTCATTAAAGATACTTTCATCTAGTTCACCGTATTGTTTAGCAATTATTGTTGTACATACTGCATCACCTGTAACATTGACAGCAGTACGACACATATCTAATATTCTATCAATTCCCATTATAAGACCTATTCCTTCAACAGGTAGTCCTATAGAATTAAAGACCATTGATAGAGTGATCATACCAACGCCAGGAACACCAGCAGTACCTATGGAAGCAAGTGTTGCTGTAAGTATTACAGTAAGGTAATCATTTAATCCTAGGTTGATACCAAAAGCTTGAGCAACAAATACTACAGCTACACCTTGCATTATAGCAGTCCCATCCATGTTAATAGTTGCACCAAGTGGTACAGTAAAAGATGATATGTTTTCAGAAACACCTAATTTTTCATCTAATGTTTCAATGGATAAAGGAATTGAAGCATTAGATGATGCTGTAGAAAATGCAAAGCTCATAACAGGAGCAAATTTGCTTAAGAATTTTATTGGGCTTAGTTTTGTAAAGCCTTTAAGCATAAGCATATATGTTACTAAGCAATGAATAGCTAATGCTAAAAATACTGCAAATATATATTTTAAAAGTGGAGCAAAAGCATTCCATCCCATAGTTGAAAAAGTTGTGGCTATAAGGCAAAATACACCTATTGGAGCAGCCTTCATAACTATTGTTGTCATCTTCATCATAATATCATTAAATTGTGTAAAAAACTTACCAACTGTTTCAGCTTTATCCTTCAATTGTGCTAAAATAAGGCCAATTAAAAGAGCAAATACTATTATTTGAAGCATATTTCCTTCAGCTAATGAATTTATAGGATTAGTTGGAATTATATTTAATATTACATCAGAAACTGCTGTACTTTCTGCTATAGTTGTTTCAGCAATTTCCATAGTAGATAAATCAAGACCTAAACCAGGATTAAGTAATTTTCCTATACCAATGGAAAGAGTTATTGCTATGGCTGTAGTTGCAATATAGAAAGCTATGGTTCTAGCACCTACTTTACCTAGTTTCTTAGTATCTCCAATAGACATACTACCGCAAACAAGTGAACAAAATACTAAAGGTACAACTAGCATTTGCATTGCTCGAACAAATCCCTTACCTATAACTTTAAAAACACCATTAATAATAAAATCATCCTTAATGTATCCACTAGGTAATTGGTATAAAATAATACCTGTAATGGCTCCAAGAATTAAGCATATAAAAATTTTCGCTGTCAAATTTAATTTTTTTCTCATAAGTATCCCCCTTTGTTTTTATAAAATGCAATTTTCGAAAATATAACTTGCAAAATATAAATATATTTATACCATAAAAAGAAGAAAATGACAATAGTGGAAATAAGAAAAAATCTATATTGATCTTGATATGTAAAGCTTTAGAGCTGTTAATTTGAAAAACAAATATAAATATTTACAAAAAATAACTTTCGTTTTTTGCGATTAAAAAAGTTAAATATCAGCAAAGATTGAGACTGTATAGTATATATAAATGAGAGAAGCAAGTTGACAAGAGTTATGATATTTGTAATACTAAAAATATAACTGTAAACGATTACTAAGTTGCATTTAGAGTTTTAAAATTTCTATTTATGTAGGTAATAACAGAAAGTGAGAGTTACTACATAAAACATATGCATTTATGCAATCAATATGTTTTATGTGGTTATTTTTATTTAATATATATTTTGAAAGGATTGGTATAAAAAATGAAAAAGTATGTTATTGCATTAGATCAAGGAACCACAAGTTCAAGAGCTATTATTTTTGATAAGGATCAAAATATATTAGATATAAGTCAAAAGGAATTTACACAAATTTATCCTCATGAAGGATGGGTGGAGCATAATCCAATGGAAATATGGTCCAGTCAATATGGTGTTTTACAAGAAGTGCTGGCTAAATCTAATATAACTCAAGAAGAAATAGCAGCAATTGGTATTACCAATCAGAGAGAAACAACTATTGTATGGGATAAATATACTGGAGAACCTGTATATAATGCCATAGTATGGCAATGTAGAAGGACTGCTGCAATTGTTGATGAATTAAAGAAGGATAAAGAGTTTGCTAAATATGTAAAAGAAAGTACAGGGTTATTATTAGATGCTTATTTCTCAGCAACAAAAATAAAATGGATTTTAGATAATGTGGAGGGAGCTAGAGAGAAAGCTGAAAAAGGAGAATTACTTTTTGGAACTGTAGATACATGGATTGTTTGGAAATTAACTAATGGAAAAGTACATGTTACAGATTATACAAATGCATCTAGGACAATGTTATATAATATCAAAGAACTTAGATGGGATGAGAAGATTATCGGAAGATTAGGTATTCCGATGTCTATGCTTCCAGAAGTGAGAAATTCTTCTGAGGTTTATGGATATACCAATCTAGGAGGAAAAGGTGGTATAAGAGTACCTATCTCTGGAATGGCTGGAGACCAGCAATGTGCACTGTTTGGACAAACTTGCTTTAAAGCTGGAGATGTAAAAAACACATATGGAACAGGATGTTTCCTTTTAATGAATACTGGAGAAAAAATGATTGAAAGTAAAAATGGCCTATTAACCACCATTGCCGTTGGCATAGATGGTAAAGTTCAATATGCTCTAGAAGGTTCCGTATTTGTTGGTGGAGCTGTAATTCAATGGATTAGAGATGAGTTAGAGCTAGTGAATGATGCTGCTGATACAGAATACTTTGCAGGTAAAGTAAAAGATAACGGTGGAGTATATATAGTACCTGCCTTTACAGGACTTGGAGCTCCTTATTGGGATATGTATGCAAGAGGAACTATATTAGGACTTACAAGAGGTGCTAATAGAAATCATATAATAAGAGCTGCATTAGAGTCCATTGCTTATCAATCAAGAGATCTTATGGATGCAATGGAAGAGGATTCAGGTTGTAGACTTAATAGTATTAAGGTTGATGGAGGAGCTAGTAGAAATAATTTCTTAATGCAGTTCCAAGCTGATATAACTGGAACAAAGGTAATTAGACCAATAATTACAGAAACAACCGCATTAGGGGCAGCATATCTTGCAGGATTAGCTGTTGGCTTCTGGAAATCAAAAGAAGAGATAACTACAAAATGGTGTGTAAGCCAAGCGTATGAGCCACAATATGATGAAGATAAGAAAGAAAAGCTTTATAGAGGATGGAAGAAAGCAGTAACAAGAGCTATGGCATGGGAAGAAGATTAAAAAATAATAGAAAATAAAAGAGGGGATATATGTATTTTAATAGGATTAATTAGCAAGAGTAAATTTTTGAAAAGATACTAAAAATAAAGTCTCAATATACTATATATGTAGTATTCAATATTAATAAAGTGGCTGTAAAAAAAGTCCCTTTTTAAATATTATAATTGTGTTATAATGTTATAGTTAATTTTATAAAGATGAGGTGATTTTAATGAGCGAAGATATCTTAAAGAAAATTACCCTTGAAATTAATAAACATGAAAGCTTAGAAGATAAAGAGTTAAATATAATAAGATTTCAGCTTTTAAAAAAGAGTAATATTTTAAAAGTAATTTTAAGAGGAAAAGAAAGATTAGCCATAGAAGAAGAGGAATTAATAAAGAAGATAATATGCAAGACCTTAATGATTAGGATAACTATAGAAATTCTATTTTATAAAGATGCTTCAAATATTTCTTTAGAAGAAGTGGTAGAAAGTCATTGGTTTGAATGTATTTCAGATACCATAAAGAAAACTCCATTATGTAAGACATTGCTTTTAAGTAGTAAAAGAGTTGTTGAAGGAAATAAGGTAATTGTATTAAATGGATATGACAAAGTAACTGAACATTTAAAGTCAAAATATGGCGATAAATCTATTGAAGGTACCATTGAAGCTATATTTGGTCTAAAATGTAAGGTGGAAATAAGATTTGATCCATCTATGGAAGTAATTATAGATTATGCTGAAAAAGAAAAGAATGAAAGAGCTCTTTTAAATAAGGTGCTGCAAGCCAAATCTTTAGAAATACAAAAAGCAGGAAGTAGCTACAAAGAAAGTGGCAAGGCACAAGAAAAGAAATCTACCGAGAAGAAGCCATATGAAAAGAAGGAAAATACATATAAAAGAGAACCTAAGAGTGAAAACTCTATTTATGGAAGAAATATATCTATTGAAGCAATACCAATTAAAGAGGTTAATGAAACTTCTGGATATGTGGCAGTTTTAGGAGAGGTATTCAAGGTTGATACTATGGAAACTAAGACTGGAAAGATAATACTAACATTCTTTATTACAGACTATACTGATTCAATTACAGTAAAATGCTTCTTAAAGCCGCAGGAAAAAGGTGAGGTTCTTGATAATATTAAAACGGGGCTTTATTGTAAGGTAAGAGGGGAAGCAGTATATGATACATATGCTAGAGAAGTTGTTATCATGGGACGTGATATTTTAAGAATGAAAAAGTTAGAGAGAATGGATGGGGCAACAGAGAAAAGAGTTGAACTACATTGTCATACTACCCTGAGTGCCATGGATGGGACTACTCCAGTTGGGAAAATCATTGAAAGAGCTGCTAAGTGGGGACACCCTGCTATAGCTATTACTGACCATGGGGTTGTTCAAGCTTTTCCAGATGCACAAATTGCCGCAAAGAAAAATAAAATTAAAGTTCTTTATGGTGTGGAAGGATATTTAGTTGATGATGGTATTCCTTTAGCAATTAATGAAAAAGGTCAAAATTTAGATGACACATATGTGGTTTTTGACTTAGAAACAACTGGTTTTTCACCAAAGAATGATAAAATTATTGAAATAGGAGCGGTAAAGGTTAAAAATGGGAAAATAATCGATAGCTTCAGTGAGTTTGTCAATCCTAGAAGACCAATTCCTTATAAGATAACAGAACTTACAGGGATAAGTGATGATATGGTAAGATATTCAGATTCAATAGACTTTGTACTACCAAGATTTATGGATTTTATAGGAGATGCAGCAGTAGTAGCACATAATGCCAGCTTTGACTGTAGCTTTATTGAAAAAAATTGCAAAGATTTAGATTTACATTTCAATGCTACTATTCTTGATACTGTACAGATATGTAGATTTTTATATCCTGAATTAAAATCAGTTAAGCTTAATTTAGTGGCTAAACATTTAGGTATAAAGCTTACAAGCCACCATAGGGCTGTAGACGATGCTAAAGCAACAGGTGATATATTTGTAGAGTGTATTAAGAAGATTAAAGAAGAATATGAAGTTTCAGACTTAAGTGAACTTAATAAGATTTTCTTAGAAAAGGTTGATATTAAGAAACTTCCAACATATCATATTATAATTTTAGCAAAGACTCAGGAAGGTATAAGAAATTTATATAAGCTTGTGTCAGAGGCTCATATAGATAATTTCTTTAGACGACCTAGAACTAAAAAATCAAGGCTTGCTGAAATGAGAGGTGGGCTAATTATTGGTGGTGCATGTGAAGCAGGTGAAATTTATAGAGCTGTACTTGGTGGTAAAAATGATGAAGAAGTAAAAGAGATAATGAGCTTTTACGATTATGTTGAAATTCAGCCAGTTGAAAATAATGCTTATCTTATAGAAAAGGGAAATGTAAAAGATGAAGATGAGCTTAAGGATATAAATAGGAAGATTTATAATTTAGCCAAGGAAGTTAACAAGCCAACAGTAGCTACAGGAGATGTACATTTTTTAGAGCCACAGGATGAAGCATTTAGAAGGATTATAATGGCTGGGCAAGGATTTGGAGATGCAGAAAATCAACCACCTTTATACTTTAAAACTACAGAAGAAATGTTAAAAGAATTCTCTTATTTAGGTGAAGATATTGCAAAGGAAGTTGTTATAAAAAATCCACAGGAAATTGCAGCTTCAGTTGATATATTAAAACCTATTCCTGATGAGACATATCCACCTAAGATTGAAGGGGCTGATGACGATATAAGGAATATGACCATGAATAAGGTTCATTCAATATACGGAGAAAACCTACCAGAAGTAGTGCAGAAGAGACTTGATAAAGAGCTAAACTCTATCATAAATAATGGATACGCAGTTCTTTATCTTATAGCACAAAAACTGGTGGCTAAATCATATGCAGATGGATATCTAGTAGGTTCTAGAGGATCTGTTGGATCTTCTTTTGTTGCAACAATGTCAGATATTACAGAAGTTAATGGGCTTCCACCACATTATGTGTGTCCAAAATGTAAGAAGTCACAATTCTTCTTAGATGGATCAGTGAGTTCAGGGGCTGATTTACCAGATAAGGATTGCCCAAATTGTGGAGTACCATATATTAAAGATGGTCATGATATACCATTTGAAACTTTCTTAGGATTTGAAGGAGATAAGGAACCAGATATAGATTTAAATTTCTCAGGGGATAACCAAGCTGATATACATAAGTATACAGAAGTTCTTTTTGGTAAGGGATATGTATTTAAAGCAGGTACAATAGGTACAGTGGCAGAAAAGACTGCCTATGGATTTGTTAAAAAGTATTTAGATCAAAAAGGTGAGATTGCTTCACAAGCAGAAATTGAAAGGTTAACTATTGGATGTACTGGAATAAAAAGAACTACAGGACAGCATCCAGGTGGAATAATGGTTGTACCAAATTATACAGATGTATATAATTTTACGCCTATACAAAGACCAGCAGATGATAACACATCAGATGTAACAACAACCCATTTTGATTACCACTCAATTTCAGGAAGACTTCTTAAGCTTGATATACTAGGACACGACGATCCAACGGTATTAAGGATGCTACAAGATATAACTGGAATAGATCCTAAAACAATACCGTTGAATGATGAGAAAGTATTATCATTATTTACCAGACCTGATGCTCTAGGAGTTACCAAAGAGGAACTTGAATGTGAAGTAGGTTCCTATGGGCTACCGGAATTTGGAACTAAGTTCGTAAGGCAGATGCTTGTTGATACACAGCCTAAAACATTTTCTGACTTAGTGAGAATTTCAGGACTTTCTCATGGTACAGATGTATGGCTTAATAATGCACAATACTTTATTAAGGAAGGATATACTACCTTAAGAGATTGTATAGCCACAAGAGATGATATTATGGTGTACCTTATGTATAAAGGTGTACCGCCTAAAACAGCCTTTACTATTATGGAAAGTGTAAGAAAGGGTAAAGGGTTAACAGAAGAATTTGAAAAAATAATGAGAGAAAATAAAGTTGAAGATTGGTATATAGAATCTTGTAAGAGAATTAAGTACATGTTCCCTAAAGGGCATGCTGTTGCATATTGCATGATGGCTGTGAGAGTTGCCTATTACAAGGTGTATTATCCATTGGCATATTATGCAACATATTTTACGGTAAGAGGTGCAGATGATTTTGATGCAGAGCTTATTTGTAAAGGCGAAAGTGCAGTACATGCTAAATTACAGGAATTATATGCTTTAGGAAATAGTGCAACGGTAAAAGATAAAGGTCTTATTACAGTTCTTGAATTATCATTTGAGATGTATAAAAGAGGTTTTGAAATGCTTAAAGTTGATTTATATGAATCTGATGCAACTAAATTTCAAATAGTAGGTAATGCTTTAAGACCCCCCCTTAGCTCCCTGCAAGGAGTTGGAGTGAATGCAGCCAAAGCAATATTTGAAGCAAGAAAAGATGGGGAATTTATTTCTAAAGAAGACTTAAGAATAAGGTCTAAAGTATCAAAGACTGTTATTGAAACATTAAGTGTACATGGATGCTTAAAAGGAATGTCAGAAACTAACCAACTTTCATTATTCTAATAAAAACTCATGTCAATATTAACTAGCTACTGTCAAAAAGACAAATAGAGTTAATGGGACATGAGTTTTTATGTAAAAAATATATCATTATGGAGAAATTTTCAATATGATAAGGAATGAAGAAATGAACCAATTTATCTTTGTAACATAAAATATAGCAAAAGTAATTTAGAGGTGTATATAGTGACATATAGTTCTATTTATAATATGATTGGCTTCAATAATGAAGTGGATAGATTAAAGGCACAAGTAAAGTTAGGATGGGAAAAAGAATTTAGAACATTAAAATGGCTTGGACTGAAAAATGGAATGGATATATTGGATGTGGGAGGTGGACCGGGGTTTTACAGTGAAAAGCTTCTGGAAAATCTACCAGATTCAAATGTAACTATATTAGATGTAGATGATAAACTCCTTAAGATTGCTCAAAATAGACTTTCTAATAGTTATTATAAAAATAGAGTAGACTTTGAAAAAACAACTATATATAAAACTGGACTAAAAGATAATACTTATGATTTTGTAATATGCAGGTTTGTTTTGCAACATTTAGATAAACCTGTGGAAGCTGTAAGAGAAATATATCGTATTTTGAAGCCAGGAGGAATTATAGCTATTATAGATTCTGATAGTGGACTTATGGGAATAAGTGATCCTTCTTTCTTAATCAAAAGTGGCAGAAGCTTTTTTCAGGAAATAGAAAAGAGGGCTAGATGGAATAGAGAAATAGGAAGAAAGTTAGTTAAGATACTAAGAATATGTGGATATGAGGATTTGGATTTTGAAGCAGTGACCATTCATAGTGATATTATAGGAATGAAAAATATTTTAAAAATACCTAAAATTAATGATGAACAAATAAAGCTTTTAATGAGATATAATCCTACCGTAGGGAAGGTAATGCAGAAAGTTAAAGATGGAAGATTTGAAAATAGTTATACAATCATTTTATTGAATTTAATTGCCAAAGGAGTAAAAAAAATATGAGATTTTTCAAAATCTCATATTTTATGTTTTAAAGTCAAATTTGTTTGAACATCTTCTGCAAGTAACAACAATTTTTCCTTTACCTCTAGGAAGCCTAAGTTTTTGGTGACATTTAGGGCATTTAGTTATTTTATAGTTACGCTTTTCATTTAAAGAATTTTTAGCACTTTCCACTAATGGATAAAGATTGCCAAAGTGAAAATTAGGAATATTTGCAGGTAATGACTTCTTAAAGAGTGCTAAGAATTTATTACAATATGTATAAAATACATTATACTCCTGACGTCTCTTATAATACTTTTTAGAAAATGCTCTATAAAAAGATAAAATTAGTAGAATAAAAGAAAAAATTCTTGTTATTGGAAAGACATTTAATATTAAAGATATGAAGATCATAAAAATGGAAAGAAGATCAAAGCCATATCTATCATTATAATTAGTCATTTAATATCACTCCATTTGTAATTTTAATTACATTATAGTATATGATAGGGGGTAAAACAATTATATTTAAGTTTTAATAAGTAAAGTTTTTGTGAATTTACTGTATAAATTAAATGACTATAGAGATAATAAAGAGTGTAGGCTTCAAGTTATTATGAGTAGAACCTTATAATAACTTGGATTTTATATATGGGGTACTGCAAAATATCATTGCAGTACCTTTTAAAAACAATGTATTAATATTTTAGGGTATATAGGTATAAAATAGATAATATTGGGCTGTCGCACTAAATAATTAGTGCACAGCTCATTTTTGTTAATAAGTTACATAATAAAATACAATATAACCGAACTGGTAAGCATTTGTTTGAGATAAAAAAAGCTTAATAGTTAAATTTTTCAAGTTTTTTCTGTTAGCTTTATTAAAGTGCTTCTATTTTTAAATAATGTCTATCCATATCATAAAATATGCCTTAAATTTTATAAAAGTATAGAAAAGGAGCTATCGCTAACGGATTTTTTTATTTGCTATTGCGACAGCCCCACATATTTTCTGAAGAAATTTAACAAAAAATATATAAAAAATTAAAAGAAACTAATTGACTTAAAAAAGCATATAAACTAAAATTATACAATAAAAGGAATAGGAGGTAATATTATCGTGGAAAAAGGCAATATATCAATACATACAGAAAATATTTTTCCAATAATTAAAAAATGGCTATATTCAGATAAGGATATCTTTGTGAGAGAATTGATTAGTAATGGGTGTGATGCAGTTCATAAGCTTAAAAGACTAACATCATTAGGTGAAGCTAAAGTTGAAGAAGATAATGCTTATAAAATAGTAGTAAAGGTTAATAAAGATAAGAAAATTCTGTCTTTTAGCGACAATGGAATAGGAATGACAGCAGAAGAAATAGAAAAATATATAACACAAGTAGCATTTTCTGGAGCAGAGGATTTTGTTAAGCAGTATAAAGAAAGTGAAGATGAAGGAAAACAAATAATTGGACACTTTGGTTTAGGATTTTATTCAGCTTTTATGGTATCAGATAAGGTGCAAATTGATACTTTATCATATAAAGAAGGAGCAAAAGCTGTTAAATGGATTTGTGATGGTGGAACAGAGTACGAAATAGGTGATTCAAATGAGCAGAAAAGTAGGGGAACTACTATTACCTTATATATAAATGAGGAAAGTAGTGAATTTTTAGATAATTATAAGGTAAGATCTGTAATAGAAAAATATTGTTCTTTTATGCCAGTGGAAATATTCTTTGAAGATGAATGTGCAGAAAAGAAAGATGAGGAAAAAGAGACTCCTATAAATGAAATAAAGCCACTTTGGACTAAAATGCCAAAGGATTGCAGCGATGAAGAATATAAGGAGTTTTATAAGAAGGAATTTAAGGATTATAATGATCCGTTGTTTTGGATCCATCTTAACGTAGATTATCCATTTAATTTAAAAGGTATATTATACTTCCCTAAATTAAAACATGAGCTAGAAGTTACTGAAGGTGAAGTAAAGTTATATAACAATCAAGTTTATGTAGCAGATAATATAAAAGAAGTAATTCCGGAGTTTTTACTATTGCTAAAGGGAGTAATAGATTGTCCAGACTTACCTTTAAATGTGTCAAGAAGCTTTTTACAACAAGATAAAAATGTAATTAAGATTTCTAAACATATTGTTAAGAAGGTTTCAGATAAGCTGGTAAATGTATTTACTAATCAAAGAGAAAATTATGAAAGCTTTTGGGATGATATACAGATATTTATTAAGTATGGCTGTCTAAGAGATGAAAGCTTTTATGAAAAAATAAAGGAAATACTTATATTTAAAGATTTAAATGGTAAGTATTTAACTTTAAAAGAATATATGGAGCAATGTAAAGAGACTCATGAAAATAAGATTTACTATGTAAATAATGAAAATGAGCAAAGTCAATATATAAATATATTTAAAGAAAATAATCTAAATGCAGTTATTCTAAATTGTAGTATAGATAACCACTTTATAACTCTATTAGAAAGAGAAAATCCAAACCTTTCATTTTTAAGAATTGATTCTGATATAAGTGATATCTTAAAAAATACAGAAGATAGTGATGATAATGATGAGAAAATTAAAGAATTATTTAAGGAAATATTAAAAGATAAAATAGAAGAAGTTAAGGTTGAATCTTTAAAGAACGAAGAAATTACAGCACTTATTACAGTTTCAGAACAATCAAGAAGAATGATTGAAATGAGCAGAATGTATGGAAACATGGATATGGCAGCCATGTTTAAGGAAGAAAAAACTTTAGTTATAAATAGAAATAACAAGATTATAAAAAATATATTAACCATGGAAAATGAAGATAATAAAAATCTTATTTGCCATGAGATATTTGATTTAGCTAGGATTTCTAGTGGGGGATTAAGCCCAGAAGAAATTTCTGAATTTATTAAAAGAAGTAACAAGCTTATTGCAAATAATATGAAGATAGATTAAGAATATGAAAAAAGCTGTATCAAAGTTGATATAGCTTTTTTATATGTAATTATCATTAAGAAAAATTAATGTTTTTTTGTTTATTTTTAGTTTACATTTGTTGACGTTTTTGGTTTAAGTTAAAATTATTCATATGTAAAATCTCCAATTTAATTTAATCTAGTTGTATATGATAAGTATTTTATACTAAAAATGTGAGTTTGTTATAATAAATAGTGAAAGTTCATCTTATCTTCATAGAAAAAACAGATTTAAACACTGTTATTTTTTTAATCTAAAAAATATTATGATATTATAAAAATGTTTTAAAAACAAATAATAATTAAATATACAGTGAAAAAAATGATAGTATATAGGAAAAAAAATAATAACTTAGGGAAAAATGAAAATAATAATATAGATTATAATAAAGATATTTGTTATTATAGATGAGTGTGATTTTATCACTAATGATAAGATTGTTAAAATATTCTTGAAAAGGAGATAATTATGGGAAAAGAAAATAAACAAATGAGTAAATTAACATTAGTTGCGCTTATTTTAATGATTTTCACATCAGTTTTTGGATTTAACAATATTCCAAGAGCGTTTTACTTAATGGGATACTCTGCTATTCTATGGTATTTATTTGGTGCAATTGCATTTTTCATTCCATATGCATTCATGATGGCTGAATATGGTGCAGCATTTAAAGAAGAAAAAGGTATATATGCTTGGATGGAGAGAGCAGTGGGAGCAAAATTTGCTTTCGTTGGAACGTTCATGTGGTTTGCTTCATACATAGTATGGATGGTAAGTGTATCTTCATCAATTTGGGTTCCACTTTCTAATTTAATTTTTGGATCAGATGTTACATCAACGTGGTCATTATTTGGCTTAAATGCACCTAAGACATTAGCTATTCTAGGTGTAGTGTTAATAGTAGTAATTACATATTTATCAACAAAAGGTTTGAAAAGCATTTCAAAAATTGCTTCTGTTGGAGGATTTTTCGTTACAAGTGCAAACATAGTTCTTTTAGTAGGTGCATTAATAGTATTTGGAGGAAATGGATTTAAAGCTGCTGAACCAATAAGCTTTTCAGCCTTCTTTAATTCCCCAAATCCATCATATACATCTATATTAGCAATATTCTCATTCTTAGTATATGCAATATTTGCATATGGTGGGTTAGAAGCTGTTGGTGGATTAGTTGATCAAACTGAGAATTCAGAAAAGACATTCCCGACAGGAATTAAGATTTCAGCTATAGTAATAGCTATAGGATATTCATTAGGAATACTTATGATAGGTCTATTTACAAATTGGCAAGAAATATTAAGTTCACCAGAAGTAAGTAGAGCTAACGTTTCATATGTAGTAATCAAGAATCTTGGAGTTCAACTTGGAAATGTATTTGGACTTTCACCTAAAGGTGCTGCAATAATGGGTACTTGGTTTGCAAGATATATAGGTCTTGCCATGTTCCTTGCTTTAATAGGTGCATTCTTTACATTAATATATTCGCCATTAAAGCAATTAATAGAAGGAACACCAAAGGAAATATGGCCTGAAAGCTGGACTAAAGTTAATAAAAACAATATGCCAGTTAAGGCTTTATGGATACAATGTTTAATAGTAGTTGCTATAATAGTAGTAGCATCATTTGGTGGTGATACTGCAGCGGCATTCCTTGATTTATTAATTTTAATGAGTAACGTTGCAATGACAATACCAACTATTTTCTTAGCTATAGCATTTATAGCATTTAAGAAAAATGATAATATAGATAAGCCTTTTATAATATTTAAGAGTAAAAGTTTTGCAACTATCTGTGCAGTGATAGTAATCATAACTGTTGGTTTCGCTAATGTATTTACAATAATTCAACCAGCCATAGAAGCAAGTAAATATGTTGATACAATAGCACAAATAGCTGGACCAGTTATATTTAGCGTTGTTGCCTTAAGTTTATTTAATGTTTATGAAAATAAAATGAAGAAAAACAAGTTATAGATTAAAATACAATAAGATAGTATAAATTGCGATGATTTATACTATCTTATTATTTAATATAAAAAATAAAATACAATGTAAAATAAGCATTAATGGTAATCCATACTTAAATTTAAAATGATTAGTTTTGTGTCTAAAAAATATCATTGCTAAATATGAACCTAAAGATCCACCAATAAATGATACAGATAGTAGAGTTTTTTCTGTAATACGCCATTTCCTTCTAATAGCCTTTATTTTATCAATAAACATTAAGGCAAATGAAAGGATATTTATAAATAATATATATAATAAAAGAATTTTCATAAATAAAATCATCTCCATCAATTTATTTAATTTTAGATTAAGGAAAATTAATAATCAATTAAAAAAAAGTACATACTAAAAATAAATTAAACTAAGTAAGCTATAATGAATTTTTATGAAAGAAAGTGAAATGAAGTGAAAGAAAATGAAAGAAATGTATTGACAGTGAAAGTAAAGTATCATATTATTTAATTAAATAAAACCTTAACAGAAGTTTTTTTGGAAGCTATGTAAAGGATTAAACAAATGTTGGTAATAGGAGTGAATAAAATGATTAATACCATTACATTAAACCCTTCATTAGATTATATAGTAAAAGTTGACGATTTTAAGGTAGGGCATGTAAATAGAACTTCTAAGGAGGATATTTATCCAGGTGGAAAAGGTATAAATGTATCAATTGTATTAAAGAACCTGGGAGTTAAAAACAGAGCGTTAGGATTTACTGCTGGATTTACTGGAGAAGAAATTGAAAAGCTTGTAGCAAATCATGGAGTGGATAATGAATTCATAAGATTAGAAAAGGGAATGTCAAGAATAAATGTTAAATTAAAGAGCAAAGAAGAAAGTGAAATTAATGGTATGGGGCCAGATATTTCTAAAAATGATATAGAAAAGCTATACGAAAAGCTTGAAGCTCTTAAAGCGGGAGACTTTGTTGTTCTTGCTGGAAGTATACCAAATACTCTTCCTGATGATATATATGAAACTATCATGAAGGACTTTAAAGATAAAGAAATAAATTTTGTGGTAGATGCAACAAAAGATTTACTACTTAATGTATTAAAATATAAGCCGTTTTTAATTAAGCCTAATCATCATGAACTTGGAGAAATGTTCAATGTAAAGCTAAATAGTAAAGATGAAATAATAACATATGCTAAAAAGTTACAAGAAATTGGTGCAAGAAATGTAATTATATCTATGGCTGGTGATGGAGCAATATTAATTGAAGAAAATGGTGAAATAACTATCAGTGATACACCGAAAGGAACGCTAGTTAATTCAGTTGGAGCTGGTGACTCAATGGTTGGTGGATTTTTAGCTGGTATAGCTGAAAATAAAAATATTAAGGAAGCTTTCAAAATAGGAGTAGCTACAGGTAGTGCTTCGGCATTTTCTGAAGGTTTAGCAACAAGAGATAAAGTTGAAGAATTGTTAAAACAATTATAGAAGGAGATATGAAAATGAGAATCGTTGATTTATTGCATGAGCAAGGAATAGATTTAAACTTTGCTCCTAAAAATAAAGCAGAAGCTATTGATATGCTCGTGGAATTAATGGATAAGACAGGAAACTTAAATGATAAAGATGGATATAAAGAGGCTATATTAGCTAGAGAAGATTTAAGTACTACAGGAATTGGTGATGGTATTGCTATACCTCATGGTAAGACTAAAGCTGTAAAGAATGCTTCACTGGCAGCAGCAGTGAGCAAAGAAGGTGTTGATTATGATGCACTTGATGGAATGCCTTCACATTTATTTTTTATGATAGCAGCACCAGAAGGTGAAAATGAAGTTCACTTAGAGGTATTAGCAAGGCTTTCAACTATATTAATGGATGAAGAGTTTAGAAAGTCATTAATTAATGCAAAGGATAAAAAAGAGTTTTTAAATCTTATTGATAAAAAAGAAAAAGAAAAATTCCCAGATGAGAAAGAGGGAGAAGCAGAAGTTAATGCTGATGTAAGAACAGGTTATAGAGTATTAGCTGTAACAGCATGTCCAACTGGTATTGCTCATACATATATGGCAGCAGAAAGCTTAAATGGTAAAGCTGAAGAAATGGGTATATCTATAAAAGTTGAAACTAATGGTTCTGGTGGAGCTAAAAATGTTTTAACAAAAGAAGATATTGAAAATTGTGAAGCTATCATTGTGGCAGCAGATAAAAAAGTTGATATGGCTAGATTTGATGGTAAAAAAGTAATTCAAACTAAAGTTGCTGATGGAATTCATAAAGCAGAGGAGCTAATAAGTAGGGCTGCTAAAGGAGATGCGCCTATTTATCATCATGCTGGTGGTGGCGATGAAGATGAAGCTTCAGCGGAAAAAGAAAGCTTTGGACGTCAAATTTATAAACATTTAATGAATGGTGTTTCACATATGCTTCCATTTGTTATTGGAGGAGGTATCTTAATAGCTTTAGCATTCTTATTTGATGATTATAATATCAATCCAGCTAATTTTGGAAAAAATACACCTTTAGCAGCAGTTCTTAAAACAATAGGAGAGACAGCATTTAACTTTATGCTACCTGTTCTAGCAGGGTATATAGCAATGAGTATTGCAGATAGACCAGGGCTAGCAGCTGGTTTTGTTGGTGGAGCATTAGCAAATTCAGGTATTACTATAGCAAGTGCATTTGATGCTAATATATCTGTTGTTAGTGGTGGGTTTTTAGGTGCTTTATTTGCAGGGTTCTTAGCAGGATATCTTGTACTTGGAATTAAGAAAGTATTAAGTTTCTTACCACAATCTTTAGAAGGATTAAAACCTACACTATTATATCCTTTATTAGGAATTGGTTTAGTTGGTGCAATTTTATTATTTGTAAATCCATTCTTTGGAACAATTAATACTGGCATAACAAATGTATTAAACTCAATGGGTGGAACAAGCAGAGTTATGTTAGGTATGGTTGTAGCTGGTATGATGGCTGTAGATATGGGTGGACCATTCAATAAAGCAGCATATGTTTTTGGTACAGCGTCACTAGCATCAGGAAACTTTGAAGTTATGGCAGCAGTTATGGCAGGAGGAATGGTTCCACCATTAGCAATTGCAGTAGCATCATTAGTTTTCAAAAATAAATTTACTAAAAAAGATAGAGAGGCAGCGGTAACTAATTTTGTAATGGGATTATCATTTATTACAGAAGGTGCAATACCGTTTGCAGCAGCAGATCCATTAAGAGTTATACCTTCAGCAGTAATTGGTTCAGCAACAGCGGGAGCATTATCTATGTTCTTTAATTGTACACTTAGAGCTCCTCATGGTGGTATATTTGTATTACCTGTAATAGGAGAACCATTTATGTATTTATTATCAGTGGTAATAGGAACAATAGTAGGTGCTATACTTCTTGGAATATTAAGAAAAACAGTTGAAGAAAAAGTAAAATAATATATAAAAAAGACAGAAAATATAAAAAGGATTTTCTGTCTTTTTTATATATTTTAATATTTATTAAAAATAATAAGAATAAAACTTAGCAAATCTTCTAATAATATATTTAGATTTTATTTTAGGAGGAATATTATGGATTTAAAGGATAGCAATACAAAGATAAATTTAATGAGGGCTTTTGCAGGTGAAAGTCAAGCAAGAAATAGATATACTATTGCTGGAGAAGCTGCAAAAAGGCAAGGAATGTATATAATAAAGGATTTATTCACTTATACTGCTAATCAAGAGAAAGCTCATGCAGAAGTGTTTTATAGGGCACTTAAGAGCTGTAACAGCGATAATATTAATATAGATGGTGGATATCCGGTTTCATATTATGATGATGTAGCAAAGCTTTTAAGAGCTGCAGAACATGGAGAATTTCAAGAATATGATGATGTCTATCCCAACTTTGCAAAAGTGGCAAAAGAAGAAGGTTTTATAGCAATAAGCAACATTTTTAACAATATTGCAGAAATTGAAAAGAAGCATGGCGAAAGATTTGGTAAATATGCTGATATGATTGAAAAAGATACTTTATATAATAGAGAAGAAGAAACAATTTGGATGTGTACAAACTGCGGATATATATATGAGGGGAAGTCAGCACCTAATACGTGTCCTGTATGTACTTATCCTAAAGGTTATTTTATTGAATTTGAAGAAAGTCCATTTGAATAATAATCAGTAAATAATGATTAAAATGATAGATTAATCTATGTAAAAATAAAAATAGCTAGATTATCTAGCTATTTTTCAGTACCATCAATTAATCTTTTGATATTAGCTCTATGTCTCCAAAATACTAAAAGACATGCAAATAATGTTGCATACACTAAATACTTATCATAACCAAAAAGTAAGGTTGTAAAAAATAATGTAACACCAGCAATTAGTGAACGGATAGATACTACTTTTGTAAATAACTTTAGTCCAAAGAATACTATTGCTGTTACAATAAAGGCCTTTGGTACTATAAACATAAAAGCAGCAGCAGAAGTTGCAACTCCTTTTCCACCTTTGAATTTTAAAAATAAAGTATAGTTATGTCCCAGTATTGCTGAGATAGCTACTAAAGCTAAAGCAATACTTTTATTGCTTTTTAAAAGTCCTAAATATAAGAATAAATATGTTACTAATACAGGTATTATTGCTTTAAGCATATCACATATAGCTGTGATTTTAGATAGTTTTTTACCTGCTATTCTTCCAACATTAGTAGCGCCTATGTTTCCGCTACCAAATTTCCTAATATCCTTGTTAAATTTCTTTTTAACTATTATATATCCTGTAGGTATAGAACCCATTAGATAAGAAAAAATAACCAATAAAGCTAACATAAATATCTCCTTTTTATATATTACATACATTATAATATTTTACATTTGAAAATTATGCAAGAGATATTTATTGTAAAGTGATATATGTATTACTTATGTATTGTTAAAATAAATATTAAATTTATGTTAAGAAATATACTACAAGCGAAATATGTCATATAAAATGCGAAAATAAGTTGACATTTGGTAGAAAAATATCGTATTCTGAATAGGATACGAAAGATTATTGGTGGTTAATAAAAAATTCGTACAAGTAACTTAAAAAGTAAATAAAGCATGAGGTGAATTATCAATGGGAATAAGACTAGAAAATCTAGTTGTAAAATTTGGTGACTTTACGGCTATTAATGACGTTACATTACAAATTCCAAAGGGAAAGTTAGTGTCGTTACTAGGTCCATCAGGTTCAGGAAAATCAACAACACTTTTTACTATTTCAGGAATTCATAAAGTACATAGTGGAAAGATATTCTTTGGAGATAAGGATGTTACAGGATTAGAACCAGAACAATTGGGAATAGGATTAGTTTTTCAAAACTATGCACTTTATCCACACATGACTGTTAGAGAAAACATCATGTTCCCTTTAAAGAATCTTAAGTGGGATAAGAAAGAAGCATCTGAAAGAGTTGAAGAAGTTGCAAGAATAGTTAAAATTGCAGACCAGTTAGATAAAAAGCCAGCACAACTTTCAGGTGGACAGCAACAAAGAGTTGCTATTGCAAGAGCTTTAGCTAAAAAGCCAGACATATTATTATTGGACGAGCCTTTATCAAACTTAGATACAAAATTAAGAGTTGAAACAAGACAAGAAATAAGAAGAATCCAAAAAGAAACAGGAGTTACAGCTATATTTGTAACACATGATCAAGAAGAAGCAATGTGTATTTCAGATGAAATTGTCTTAATGAAAGATGGTGATATACAACAAATATCATCACCAAGTGATATCTACATGAATCCTTGTAATAAATTTGTTGCTTCATTCATAGGAAGTCCAGAAATGAACTTCATACCATTAAATGTTGAAAATGGAATTGCAAAGGTAGATTCTCTTGAAGTAAATAACTTACCGTTAGATAAAAAGAATGTTTTAATGGGAGTTAGAGCAGAAGATTTTGAAGTAGCAGAAAGTGGTTTAAAGACAATTGTAAAAACTGTTGAAATATTAGGAAGAGAAAGATTACTTACTCTTACTCATAATCAAACAGAATACAAGATGCTTGTAGAAAAAGAATTTGAAATTGAAGAAGGAAAAGAATTAATAGTTAGACCTAAGCTTGGTAAGAGTTATGTGTTTGATGCTGAAAGTGAGGCGTTTATAACAAAATGCTAAAGAAAAATCGCAAAGGATATATATATTTATTACCAGCGCTTGTATTATTAGGGATATTTGTATTTTATCCAATAATATATACTATAATCTTCAGTTTTGATGAAACAAAAGCAGCAGGATTCCAATTTGGATTTGGTACATATCAATACTTGTTTAATGATAAGAGATTTATTCAGTCGCTATTAAACACTGTAATTTATGCGGTAGTTGTTCCATTTTCATCAGTATTTATTTCTTTAATTCTTGCTAATGCGTTAGCAAATATAAAGAATAAAACTGTAAGGGGATTTTTCCAAAGTGTTTATTTCTTACCGTATGTAACTTCAGTAGTAGCTATTGGATTAGTATGGTCATGGTTATTTAATAGTGAATATGGAATAATTAACTACTTATTAGGATTATTAGGAGTTGATAAAATAAATTGGCTTAATGATCCAAAGTATGCAATGACAGCATTAATTATTTTTGCTGTATGGAAGAGTTTAGCATTCAATACATTAATATTAACTACTGGTATTGCGTCAATTAATCCACAATACTATCAAGCTGCTAAAATTGATCAAGCTAAGGGAAGTACAATTTTTAGAAAGATAACAATTCCTCTAGTATCGCCGATGATAGCATATACGTACATGATTAGTTTAATAGCTTCATTTAAGGTTTATACTGAAGTGTATGTTTTATTTGGAGGAAGAACGCTAGATGGAAAGGTATCTACAGTTGTAAGATATATAATCGATAGATTTTACGGAGATCAAGATTTCCCACTTGCATTTGCAGCGTCAGTTATATTATTACTGATTATATTAACAGTTACGATGGTACAAAAAGTAATAACACGTAATAAGATTCACTATTAAGGAGTGCAGAAATGAACCAAAAAAATAATTTCAGAGTAGCTATAAAATATTTTCTACTAGTTATTTTTGCTATAATAACTGTATTTCCGTTTTATTGGATGATTTCATCATCATTAAAGTCAGGATTTGAAGTTATTCAGACACCACCAACAATGCTACCGGAGAATGTAATGTGGTCTAATTATAGCACAGCATTTAGCATGGCTCCATTTGGAAGATATTTTATAAATACAATTATAGTAACAGTATTAAGTATAGTAAGTACAGTTGTAATTTCTATCTTATCAGCATTTGCATTCTCTCACTTAGAGTTTAAAGGTAGAGATTTAATATTTTCAATATTTATTGCATCAATGATGATTCCAGGAGAAGTTTTAATAGTTAATAACTTTAAAACTATATCTAACTTAGGAATGATTGATACATATACATCATTATTTATACCTTATGCGGCAAGTGTATTATATATATATATGTTAAGAGAGTTTTTCTTAACAGTACCAAAGCCACTTTATTATGCAGCTAAAATCGATGGAGCAGGAGACTGGAAATTCTTATGGAAAGTTTTAGTTCCAATAGCAAAACCATCAATAATAACTATATCAATTTTGGTTGGAATCAATTCTTGGAATGCTTTCCTATGGCCGTTATTAGTAACTAATAATGAAAATATGAGAGTACTTGCCACAGGTCTTACAGCTTTCCAATCAGATGCAGGTAATCAATATGAGTTATTAATGGCAGCATCATCTATAATAACAGTTCCAATTGTAGGTGTTTATGTATTCTTACATAAGAAAATTATGAATGGTATTTCATTAGGTGGAACAAAGGGTTAAGATATTTAGAGTGAGGTTCATAGCCTATCTCTTTATATAAATATATATAAATATTATTACAGAGGTGACTTTAATGAAAAAAAGACTTTTAGCAACTTTACTTTCTAGTACACTAGTGATGACATCATTAGCTGGATGTTCTAGTAAATCAGAAAATGGTGATATGGTTACAGAATTAACTAAACCAATTACAATTGAAATGTGGCATTATATGAATGGGGGACAAGCTGAGGTATTAAATGAAATAATTGAAGATTTTAATGCAACAAATGATAAAGGAATTACAGTAAACGCCATTAGCCAAGGATCTATTGTAGACCTTAACAAAAAAGTAATTTCAGCAGCACAATCAAATAGTTTACCAGCTATTATAAATGTTTATCCAGACGTAGCTACTGGATTGATAGAAGACAAGAAGTTAGTTAATTTATCTTCATTTATCAATGATAAAAATGTTGGTATGGCTGATGAAATGGATGATTTTGTAGATGCATTCATTCAAGAAACATCTCAATGGAATAACGGAGAAGTTTATGGACTTCCAATGACTAAATCAACAGAAGTATTATATGTTAATAAAAACATGTTAGAAAGTTTAGGGTATACTTTAGAAGATCTAGAAGACTTAACTTTTGAAAAGTTAGCAGAAATATCTAATAAAGCTGTTACAGAATTAGGTGTAGCAGGATTTGGTTTTGACTCTTCTTCAAATGCTTTTATTTCATCATTAAAAATGGATGGACTTGATTTTGTTGACTCAAAAGGTACTATTAATGTTGATAATGAATGGGTTAGAGAATATATGACATTCTTCCAAAAACAAGCAGAAAGTGGAGCTTTCAGAATTGCTGGGGAAGATAAATTCCTTTCAAATCCTTTTGTTAATCAAAAAATGTTATGTTACCAAGGTTCTTCAGCAGGATATGCATACTTAAACAATGATGGAGCTTTTGAAATTGCGGTTGTAGAAGTACCTGTATTTGAAGGAAAAGATAAAGCAGTTATGCAACAAGGAGCTTCATTATTTGTAACTAACAATGTAAGTGCAGAAGCTCAATATGCTGCTTACGAGTTTGTAAAGTTTGCAACAAATGCAGAAAATACTGCTAAATTTGCAACTGCTACAGGATATCTTCCAGTAAGAAAATCAGCAGTTGAAACAGAAATAGTTAAAAATATTTTAAATGATGAAACTTCATTATACAGCCAAGTATACAATGTAGCTCAAAAATCACTTCCATATGCATACTATACACCAGCTATAAACAATGCTCAATCAGCAAGAACAGTAGCTCAAGAAAAGTATGAAGCGTTTATGTCAGGAAGTATTAAAGATGTTGAAGTTTTAGTTGATGATATAGTATCACAAGTTCAAACATCAATAGGACGTAACTAATAATATTTATATAAAATATTACCTACCTAGTTTGCTAGGTAGGTTTTTTCTTGAATTTAAATAGAAATTTGATATAATAATATGTTAAGTATTATAATAATGCTTAACATAAAATAATAATGGAGAGTATAGCTTATGAAAAAAATATTAATCAAGAATATTTTAGAAAAAATAGAAGAATTTGATAAAATAGCGATATTTAGACATGTATTTCCTGATCCAGATTCATATGGTTCACAAAATGGATTAAAAAGTATAATAGAAAGTACATATCCAGATAAGAAGGTATATTTGTTAGGAGAACATTTAGAAAAATTAGGATATATTGGAACTATGGATGAAAGTGTTGTATGTGATAAAGATACTTTGGCTATTATTGTGGATGTGTCTAATAAAGAAAGAGTAGATAATCAAAGCTTTATGGATTGTGGTTATATAATAAAAATTGATCATCATAAACCTTTTGATGCTCCTTTTGAAGATTTAACATGGGTAGATACTGAATATTCATCATGCAGTGAAATGATATTAGATTTTTACTTAGCAAATAGTGATAGATTAAAGATTGAATATAATGGTAGAAAAGCATTATATACAGGTATTATTGGCGATACAGGAAGATTTGCCTATGTAGATAATCCAACAGAGCTGTTTAAAAAACTGCCAACAATAACTTTTGATTTACAAACAAAAGATATTTACGCTAATCTCTATAGAAGAAAAGAAGAAGAACTAAAATTCTTAGGTTTTATCTATAGCAATTATGAAAAAACAGAAAATGGAGTAGCTTATTTAAAAATTACTTATGATAACGTGGTCAAATATGGATTAACTCCTATAAAAGCAGTAAGAATGGTTAATGCACTTCAAGATACAGCAGGGATAATAAATTGGCATTTCTTTGCTGAAAAAGAAGATGGAAGCATCTTTTGTGAATTTAGATCTAATGGACCTAGAGTAAATGATATTGCTTTTAAATATGGCGGTGGTGGACATATGTTAGCTGCTGGTGCTTCAGTTGCATCTTGGGATGTTATAAACAATATAATAAAAGATATGGATGATAACTGTAGGGAATTTAATAAATAATTTAAAGTTAAGAAGTTTTATGTATAAAAAAGCATAAAACTTCTTTTTTTTAAAATAATTTTGGTATATTATGTAATTAATACTAAAAATAAACTTTAGTATTAAAGTTAGTAAAAATATATGAATATAGGGGAGGAAAGAAATATTATGAGAAGATTTACATTACCAAGAGATATTTATCATGGAAAAGGTTCATTAGAAGTTTTAAAGACTCTTAAGGCTAAAAAGGCTATAGTTGTAGTTGGTGGAGGCTCAATGAAGAGGTTTGGCTTCTTAGATAAGGTAGAAAGCTATTTAAAAGAAGCTGGAATGGAAGTTGTTTTATTTGAAGGTGTTGAACCAGATCCTTCAGTGGAAACAGTTATGAAGGGTGCAGAAATGATGAGAGATTTTGAACCGGATTTAATTGTTGCTATGGGAGGGGGATCTCCAATAGATGCAGCCAAAGCAATGTGGATTTTTTATGAATATCCTGAATTTACATTTGAAGAAGCAGTGGTACCTTTTGGACTTCCTGAACTTAGACAAAAGGCTAAATTTGTGGCAATACCATCAACTTCAGGTACAGCTACAGAAGTAACAGCGTTTTCTGTAATCACTGATTATAAGGCTAAAATAAAATATCCTATAGCTGATTTTAATATAACTCCAGATATTGCAATTATTGATCCAGATTTAGCACAGACAATGCCACCTAAATTAGTGGCGCATACAGGAATGGATGCACTTACTCATGCAATAGAAGCTTATACTGCATCTTTAAGATCTAATTTTACTGATCCTTTAGCTCTAAAAGCTATATCAATGATTGATGAAAATTTAATAAAGTCTTATAAAGGAAATGAAGAATGTAGAGCATTAATGCATGAAGCACAATGTCTTGCAGGAATGGCATTCAGTAATGCATTACTTGGAATAGTTCATTCAATGGCACATAAAGTTGGTGCAGTATTCCACATACCTCACGGATGTGCTAATGCTATTTTCTTACCGTATGTAATCCAATATAATAGAAAAACTTGTGAAGATAGATATGCAGATATTGCAGAAGTATTAGGAGTAAAAGGAAAAGATAATAAAGAATCTACAGATTTATTGATAAATAAGATAAGGGAATTTAATAAAAAGTTAAGTATACCTGCATCTATGGAAGAATATGGAATTACTGAAGATGAGTTTACTTCAAATGTTAAGTTTATAGCTCATAATGCTGTTCTTGATGCATGTACATCATCAAATCCTAGAACAATTGATGATAAGACAATGGAAAAACTGTTAGTCTGCACATACTATGGAAATGATGTTGAACTATAATTTTATTTAAAAATTGTTAAGGAAGTGAAGTAATGTATAAAATAACAGACAAAAGATATCTTACCTCCAATATATACTTAATGGATATAGAAGCACCTAGGGTTGCAAAATCAGCAAAACCAGGTCAATTTATAATCATAAGAAATGATAAAAAAGGAGAAAGAATTCCATTAACCATTGCAGATTATGATAGGGATAAAGGTACTATAACTATTGTGTTTCAAACTGTAGGTGCTGCCACAAGGGAATTGGCACAATATGAAATAGGAGATTATGTAGAGGATTTTGCAGGGCCTTTAGGGCAACCAAGTGAGCTAATATATGAAGCTGTTGATAATCTTAAAGGAAAGAATATTTTATTTGTTGCTGGAGGTGTAGGAGCAGCTCCGGTATATCCGCAAGTTAAGTGGCTTTATGAGCAAGGAATAAAAGCAGATGTGATTATTGGAGCAAGAACAAAAGATCTTATTATTTTAGAAGACGAAATGAAAAAGGTTGCAGGAAATCTTTATGTATCCACTGATGATGGTAGTTATGGATTTAATGGAAGAGTTACAGATATGCTAAATCATTTAGTGAATAATGAAAATAAAAAATATGATCATGCCATAGTAATTGGGCCAATGATTATGATGAAGTTTATGGCCAAGCTTACTAAGGAGTTAAATATTAAGACTACAGTAAGCTTAAACCCAATAATGGTGGATGGGACAGGTATGTGTGGAGCTTGCAGAGTAACTGTTGGAGGCAAAGTAAAATTTGCTTGTGTTGATGGACCAGAATTTGATGGGCATTTAGTGGATTTTGATGAATCTATGAGAAGACAAACTTTATATAAGACAGAAGAAGGAAGAGCGCTTTTAAGAATGGAAGAAGGAATTATTCATAAGCATGGCGGCTGTGGTTGTGGAGGTGGAAATTAATGGCGATGTCAGATAGAATGAAAAGAGTGGCAGTTAATGAACAAGAACCGGGAAAAAGAGCTAAAAATTTTATGGAAGTATGCTTGGGATATGATAATGAGAGAGCTGTTAAAGAAGCATTGAGATGCCTTCATTGTAAAAATCCTCAATGTATAGAAGGATGTCCTGTATCAATAAATATACCGGAATTTATAAATTATATTAAGGATAATGATATTGAAGGAGCAGCTAAAGAAATTGCTAAATATAGTTCTCTTCCTGCTGTCTGTGGAAGAGTATGTCCTCAAGAAAGTCAATGTGAAGGAAAATGTGTATTAGGAATTAAAGGGGAACCATTGGCCATAGGAAAGCTAGAAAAGTATGCAGCAGATTGGGCTAGGGAAAATTATGTTGATGTATCTTTTAAAGAAGAGTCAAATAATATAAAGGTAGCTATAATTGGATCTGGGCCTGCAGGGCTTACTTGTGCTGGTGATTTAGCTAAAAAAGGGTATGATGTTACCATATTTGAAGCGCTTCACGAACCAGGTGGAGTGCTTGTATATGGAATTCCAGAATTTAGACTTCCTAAGGAAGAAGTTGTTAAGGCTGAAATTGATAATATCAGAAAATTAGGTGTTAATATAGAAACAAATGTTATTGTAGGTAGGACAATAACTATTGATGAAATAATGAATGAAGAGGGATTTAAGGCTGTATTTATCGGTTCAGGTGCAGGACTGCCAAAATTTATGGGTATACCTGGAGAAAGTGCCAATGGAGTATTTTCTGCCAATGAATTTTTAACGAGAGTAAATTTAATGAAAGCTTTTAGAGAGGATTATGATACTCCTGTGAAAATTGGTAAAAGGGTTGCAATAGTAGGTGGTGGAAATGTTGCCATGGATGCAGCAAGGACAGCGTTAAGATTAGGAGCTGAATCACATATAGTCTATAGAAGAAGTGAGTCAGAACTTCCAGCAAGAAAAGAAGAAGTACATCATGCAAAGGAAGAAGGAGTAATTTTTCATATACTTACTAACCCGGTAGAAATATTAAGTGATGAAAACGGATGGGTAAAGGGAATAAAATGTGTAAAGATGGTTCTAGGAGAAGCAGATGATTCAGGAAGAAGAAGACCTATGCCCATTGAAGGTTCAGAGTTTGTTATTGAAGTAGATACAGTGATAATGTCTCTTGGAACATCACCAAACCCACTTATTGCTTCTACGACTGATGGATTAGAAATTAATAAGTGGAAATGTCTTGTTGCTGACGAAGAAACAGGTCTCACTACTAAAGAAGGAGTTTATGCAGGTGGAGATGCTGTTACAGGTGCAGCTACAGTTATACTGGCTATGGGTGCAGGTAAAAAGGCAGCAAAAGCCATAGACAAATACCTACAAGAAAAAATAACTAAATAATTGACAAGCTACCGTTAAATCAATAGAATTATAATATAGCCCCAAAGGTTCTTTGGGGTTTTTATCATACATATGAGATTAAAGAAGGTGAGAAAATGAAGAATTTGAAAAGAACAATTCTTATTTTTTATTTTCAATTGAAGAAAAACGAGTGAAAATTTTATATCTTACCAAAATAGTATCTATGTATGCTAAAGGCTATTATAATGTAAAAATTAAGCTTATTACTGATGAAGAAGCTTTTAAAATACTAAAAGTGGAAAGTTTTAACAGTTTGATGAGAAGGAAACAGTTAGATATATGAATGAATATAAATATTTAAATTTAAAGAATAAAAATATTCTAGAGTTTAAAATAGATGATAACTATATAGAAAAAGAAATATATTTAAATGAAGAAAATATATCAGGAAAGAATTTAAGAGAAATACCAGTATTTAATGAAATAGCTGCAGGAAATCCTATTGAAATAAATGATGAAAAGCAGGAAAACTTCTATTTACCTAAAGAATGGGTAGATAGAAATAATGATAATTTCATACTACAAATAAAAGGGGGTTAAAAATGATAACTGAGCATATGAGAGCTTTAATAAAAAACGGAGCTACAATAAGAGCTATGTTTGAAGAAGGAAAGGAACTATCTAGAAAGTATGGCAAGGAAAATGTTTATGATTTTAGTCTTGGAAATCCTAATGTAGAGACACCAGAAGAAATAAAGAATATTATAGGTGAAATTATCTCTGATGAAAATTCATTAAGTCTTCATGGATATATGAGTAATTCAGGATATGAGGATGTAAGAAAAACAATTGCAAATGATATAAATAGAAAATATCATTTGTCTCTTGATGAAAGCAGTATAGTAATGACTTGTGGTGCTGCAGGAGGGCTTAATATAATATTAAAGAGCATTTTAGAAGATGATGATGAAGTTATATTATTTGCACCTTTTTTTGGTGAATATAGTAATTACATCAAAAACTTTAATGGTAAGGAAGTTGTTGTTGATACAGATGAAAGGACGTTTTTTCCTAATATTGAAAGCTTAAAAAGAAGTATCACTAAAAGAACAAAGGCTGTAATTATAAATTCACCAAATAATCCTACAGGAGTAATTTATAGTGGTAAGGTGATACAAGACATATGTTCTGTACTAAAAGAAAAGGAGCTAGAATACCATAAGGAGATTTATCTAATTGCTGATGAACCTTATAGAGAACTTGTCTATGATGATATAGATGTGCCTTATATATTAAATTATTATGATAATTCATTTGTATGTTATTCTTATAGTAAGTCTCTCTCATTACCAGGAGAAAGAATAGGGTATGTAGTAATAAATGACAAGATGATGAATTTTAAAGAAGTGACGGTGGCTTTAAGTATTGCTAATAGAATTTTAGGATTTGTTAATGCACCATCATTATTTCAAAAGGTAGTTAAAAGATCTTTAAATTTAGAAGTTGATATAAATATTTATAAAAAGAATAGAGATTTAATTTATAGTCATTTAACAAGTCTAGGAATAGAGTGTGAAAAGCCTAAAGGGGCATTTTATTTATTTCCTAAATGTCCAATAGAAAATGATAAGAAGTTTTGTGAAGAAGCAAAGAGATTTAATATATTATTAGTGCCAGGATCAGTATTTAAAAAAGAAGGATATTTTAGATTAGCTTATTGTGTATCTTATGAAACAATAGTAAATTCATTGCCAGCCTTTAGTAAACTTATTGAGCAATATAGATAATTAATATTCTTTAGAATAGTGATCTAATATAATGTATGGGTACATTTTGCCGCTAGCTAAATTATATGTTATATTTTTCATATAATAATTTTGGCAGGTGAGGAAAATGATAAAAGATATAAAAAAAGTTGTTGCAATACACGATATCTCAGGTCTTGGTAGATGCTCTCTTACTGCGGTGATACCAATATTATCTGTATTAGGAGTGCAACCTTGTCCTTTTCCAACAGCAATACTATCATGTCAAACAGGTTATTCAAATTTTTCGTTTTTGGATCTTACGGAAGAAATGATTAACTATAAAAATAGCTGGGATGAAATGGGGTTTGCTTTTGATGGGGTATATAGTGGATTTTTAGGCTCTGAAAAGCAAATTGATATAGTGAAGGAACTTATAGTGAGTCAAAATATCTCCTTTGTATTAATAGATCCTGTAATGGGAGATAATGGGACTATTTATAAGACTTACACAGAAGCTATGTGCAGTAAAATGAAAGAACTTGTATCACTAGCAACTGTAACTACACCTAATATTACTGAAGCATGTATTCTTTTAGGTAAGCAATATAAAAATGGAGAATATTCTTTAGAGGAAATTGAAGAAATAGCTAAAGGAATAGGTGTTTTAGGCCCTAAAAAAGTTGTCATTACAGGTATTATAAAAGGAAGTGAAATAATAAATTTTGCTTATGATATGGATGAAGATAAGAAGTATATTATAGTTAATAATCATTCAGATAGATCATTTGGAGGAACTGGTGATATATTTGCCTCAATAATATGTGGTATGCTGATGAGAGGAAAAGGTTTTGAAGAGTCTGTTAAGAAAGCTTCGGAGTTTGTCTATAAAGCAATAAGCTATTCTGACACAAAGAAAATTGATGTGAAAAATGGTGTTGTATTTGAACCAATTTTAAAGGAGTTGTTTATATGATTAATGGGCATAGCAAAGTAAAAGCATTAGCAATATCAGCTCTTTTAGCAGCTATCATATGCATTACAACTACATCTTTTCATATTCCTGTAGGAGTCAATGGAGGATATGTACATGTGGGAGATGCATTTATATATATGGCAGCATCTATACTACCATTACCTTATGCCATGATGGCGTCAGCTATAGGAGCAGGACTTGCAGATTTGATTAGTGGAGCAGCTGTATGGGTAATACCAACAATTATTATTAAGCCGATATTAGTATTGTTTTTCACAAGGAAAAAAGAAAATATATTATGTAAGAGAAATATTTTAGCAGTTTTTTTAGCAGGTTTTACAGGTGTAATATTGTATTGCTTAGCTGAGTATATAATGTATGGTAATTTTCTAGCTGCTTTTTATATGAGTTTTATTACATTAGTCCAACCTGTGGGAAGTGGATTAGTGTTTGTTATGGCAGCTTTGGCACTAGATAAAGTGAAATTTAAAAGCAAGGTTTTTTTGAAAGAAGTATAAAGGGGGTGAAAAAATGATGAATATATTATATACAATAGGAGATAGCTTATATATAAATATAACTAACAAATGCCCGTGTAGTTGTAGTTTTTGTATTAGAAAAGAAATGGATGGACTTAAAGGCAGTGGAAGTCTTTGGCTTGATAGGGATCCTTCTGTTAGTGAAGTTGTAGATGAGCTTAAGAAACAGGAGCTTAATTCATATAAAGAAGTAGTTTTTTGTGGTTATGGAGAGCCATTAGTTAGGATACATGAAGTGGTGGAAGTAGCTAGGTACATTAAGTCAGTATCAAATGTGAAAGTAAGAATAAATACAACTGGTATTTCTGATTTAATCCATAAGGAGAACAATACAGCAAGATTGCTTGTTGGATGTATTGATGCAGTTTCAATAAGTCTAAATGCACCAACAGCAGATGAATATGTGAAAGTAACAAGACCAAAGTTTGGTACAGAAGCCTTTTATGCCATGATTAAATTTTCCAAGTATGTCAAAGAAAATATTGGTGATGTAGCTTTTTCAGTTGTTAATGTCATAAGTGATGAACAAATTGAAAGATGTAAGAGCTTAGCTGATGAAATGGGGATTCCTTTAAGAGTGAGAGAAAAAGAAGAATAATAGAATTAAAAAAGAGCTATGAATAAAAATACTTGCTTTTGGGTAAAGTTTTAATAGGGGGAAAGGTTGCAAATAATAACCCCTTGTAATTGTTAGTAAAGTGTGATAATATGTTAAAGGAAGTAATTTACTAATAGCTAAAAGATATAGAGTAGGGGTAAACACCTGCTCTTTCTATTTTAACGCAACTACTTTTCTAGTTGCGTTTTTATGTACCTATGTTTAAATTACGAAAAAACTGAATATTGAAAAGGAGGGTAAAAAATGAAAGTTAATGCCTTAGTGGAACAAATAGCTGAAATAGTTAAGCCAATAGCTGAAGAGCTTAGCTATGATATTTATCACATTGAATATGTGAAAGAAAGCGGAGAATATTATTTAAGAATATATATAGAAAAAGATGGAGGCGTTTCATTAAATGATTGTGAAGCACTTTCAAGAAGAGTAAGTGATGTATTAGATGAGAAGGATCCTATTACAGATGCATATTTCTTAGAAGTTTCATCTCCTGGATTAAACAGAACATTATTTACCAACGAACATTATACAAGATTTATAGGAAGTGAAGTCTTAGTAAAACTTGCTAAAGCTGTTGAAGGAACTAAGACAATAAAAGGAATACTTAAGGAAAATAATGAGAGTTCAATAACAGTTGAAGGAGCAGAAGAAATAAATATTCCAAAAGATAAAATTAAGTCCGTAAACTTAGAAGGGGAAATATAACAAGGAGGGGAAATATAAATGAATCAAGAATTTATAGGTGCTCTTAAAGAGATAGTTAAAGATAAAGGGATTAGTGAAGATTTATTATTTGAAACAATTGAAGATGCATTAGTAGCAGCATACAAGAAAAATTATGCTGGGCCAACTTCTTCAGCTCAAAATGTAAAGGTAACAATTGATAGGGAAACAGGAGAAATCCATGTATATTCTCAAAAAATAGTTGTAGAAGAAGTATTTGATGATGTAACTGAAATTGGACTTGAAGAAGCACAAGCTATAAGACCAATCTACGATTTAGATGATGTAGTTGATTTCGAAGTAACACCAAAGAATTTTGGAAGAGTTGCAGCTCAACTTGCTAAAGGTGTTGTAACACAAAGGATAAGAGAAGCAGAAAGAAGTATCATATACAACGAATACAAAGAATTAGAATATGACATCATCGTTGGAACAGTTTTAAGACAAGATAAAGGTATGGTATTTGTTAATATTGGTAAGTTGGAAACTGTAATCGGACCAAACGAACAAATTCCTGGAGAAGAATATAGATTTAACGAAAAGGTAAAATTATATGTAGTTGAAGTTAAAAATACTTCAAAGGGTGCACAAGTTGTTGTATCAAGAACTCATCCAGGATTAGTTAAGAGACTATTTGAACTAGAAGTTCCAGAAATATATGAAGGTGTTGTTGAAATAAAGAGCATTTCAAGAGAAGCTGGTTCAAGAAGTAAGATTGCAGTAGTGTCTCATGATGAAAATGTTGATCCAATGGGAGCTTGTGTTGGTCCTAAGGGTGTTCGTGTACAAAATATAGTAGATGAGTTAAAAGGTGAAAAAATTGACATAATCAAATGGAGTAAAGATCCAGCTGAATTTTTAGCAAGCGCATTAAGCCCAGCAAAAGTATTAAGCGTTACAGTGGATGAAGAAACTAAATCTGCTAAAGTTATCGTTGATGACAACCAACTTTCACTTGCTATAGGTAAAGAAGGACAAAATGTAAGATTAGCTGCAAAACTTACTAACTGGAAAATCGACATTAAGAGTAAATCACAAGCAGAGGCATTAGAAAACTAAAGGAGGATTTACTATGAAAGTAAAGAAGATACCTTTAAGAATGTGCACTGGATGCATGGAAATGAAGCCTAAGAAAGAGCTTATAAGAGTAGTTAAAACTCCAGAAGGAGAAGTAACAGTGGATCTTACAGGTAAGAAATCTGGAAGAGGGGCATATATTTGTAGAAATATAGAATGTCTTGAAAAAGCCTTTAAAGCTAAAAGGCTAAGTAGAAATCTCGATATAGCCATTGATGAAGAAATCTATAACAGATTAAGGAATGAGATATTAAATGGATAAATTTTTTAATTTTTTAGGATTAGCTAAAAGAGCTGGGAATATAGTTGAAGGCTATAGCAGATGCGATGAACAAAGAAATAAGAAAGATTTTTTCTTAATTATAATATCTGATGATGCTTCAAATAGCACCAAAAAGAAATTTAAAAACCATTGCATAGCAAAGAATATAAGATTAATAGAAGATTTTTCAAAAGAAGAATTAGGTTTTGCTATTGGAAGAGAAGAAGTTAAAATTTTAGCAATAACTGACAAGAATATGGCTGAAAAGTTAATGTTTTTATACAGAGAGAATTCAGGAACAAATTAACCGGGGGTGATTTTATTGTCAAAAATCAGAGTATATGAATTGGCAAAAGAGTTAAATGTAAGTTCAAAAGACTTAATAACTTTATTAATGGAAGAGTTTGGTGTAGAGGTAAAAAATCATATGAGTGTCATAGAAGATGAAGATGCTGCACTAATTCAAGAACTTATAGGTGAAAATGGAATACCACAAGAAAAGAAATCTATAGTGGATGAATATGAAGATCAATTAGCTGAAGAAGTTAATAAAGGTGTAAGAAAGAAAAAGAAAACTAAGAAAGAAATTGAGCGTGAAGAAATCGAAAGAAATGCAGAAGCAGCATGTGGAGTAGTTGAAATAGGTGATACTATTACAGTTAAAGAGTTATGCGAAAAGCTTGGAAAACCAACAGCAGATGTTATTAAGAACTTAATATTCTTAGGTGTAATGGCTGGAGTTAACCAAGAAATCGATTTTGCTACAGCAGAAAAGCTTTGTGAAAAATATGAAGTTATAGCTGAAAGAAAAGAAGAAGAAACAGAACTTGAAGCATTTGAAGAAGATACAGATGTAGTAGAAGAAAACTTAGAAAAGAGACCGCCTATAGTAACAATAATGGGTCACGTTGACCACGGTAAAACTTCATTATTAGATGCTATAAGAAAAGCTAAAGTTACTGATACAGAAGCAGGTGGAATCACTCAGCATATAGGTGCTTACACAGTTACTTTAAATGGTGAAAAGATAACATTCTTAGATACACCAGGACACGAAGCTTTCACTGCCATGAGAGCTAGAGGAGCACAAGTAACAGATATCGTTATTTTAGTTGTTGCTGCTGATGATGGTATAATGCCACAAACTAAAGAAGCTATAAGTCACTGTAAAGCAGCTAATGTTCCAATGATAGTTGCAATAAATAAGATTGATAGACCAGGAGCAAATGTTGATAGAGTTAAACAAGAATTAACTGAACATGGTTTAGTAGCAGAAGACTGGGGCGGAGATACAATTTGTGTACCAGTTTCAGCAAAAACTGGTGAAAACTTAGATTCATTACTTGAAATGATTCTTTTAACAGCAGAAATGCAAGAATTAACTGCAGATCCTAATAGAAAATCTAAGGGAACAGTTATTGAAGCTAAGTTAGATAAAGGTAGAGGTGCTGTTGCATCACTATTAATTCAAAATGGTACACTACATGTAGGAGACTCTATTTTAGTTGGATCTACATATGGAAGAATAAGAGCTATGTTTGATGATATGGGTAAAAAGATTAAATCAGCAGGTCCATCTATACCAGTAGAAGTTTTAGGTCTTTCAGAAGTTCCAGCAGCTGGGGACAGATTTGTAGTTGTTAAAGATGAAAAGACTGCAAGAAATATGGCTGAAATCAGAAAAGATAAAATCAAAACTGAAAGCCATCAAGCATCACATAGAGTATCACTTGAAGATTTATATAGCCAAATCCAAGAAGGGAAGGTTAAAGAATTAAGCATTATTGTTAAAGCTGATGTTCAAGGTTCAGTGGAAGCAATAAGACAATCTTTAGAGAAACTTTCAACAGATGATGTTAAGGTTAGGGTTATCCATGGTGCAGTAGGTGCTATAACAGAAACAGATATAACTTTAGCAGCAGCATCAAATGCATTAATGATTGGATTCAATGTTAGACCTGATTCAAATGCAGTATCTATGGCAGAAAAAGATGGAGTGGATATCAAAACATATAGAATCATCTATGATGCAATTGAAGATGTTAAGTCTGCTATGATTGGTATGCTTGATCCTGAGTACAAAGAAGTTATAAATGGTAAAGCGGAAGTAAGAATGACTTACAAAATATCTAACGTAGGTACTATTGCAGGATGTTACGTAACAGATGGTAAAATAGTAAGAAACTCTGAAGTAAGAGTAATAAGAGATGGAATAGTTATCTTTGAATCTGTCTTAGCTTCATTAAAGAGATTTAAAGATGATGCTAAAGAAGTTAATAAAGGATACGAATGTGGCTTAAGTGTTGAAAGATTCAATGATCTTAAAGAGGGAGATATAATCGAATCATTTACAATGGAAGCTGTAAAAAGAAAAGAGCTTTAAGAGGTGATTTAAATGGCTAACTATAGAGGCGGAAGAATAAACGAAGAAGTCAGAAGAGAAGTTAGTAATATAATCCAAAATGAAATCAAAGATCCAAGACTTACTGCAATGGTTTCTGTAACAGCAGTAAAAGTTACTAAGGATCTAAGATATGCAAAGGTATTTGTAAGTATATTTGGAAAAGATGAAGAAGAAAAGAATAATACTTTCACTGCATTAAAAAATGCAAGTGGATATATAAGAAAAGAAATTGGCATAAGAATTAATTTAAGACATAATCCTCAAATAATTTTTGAATTAGATGACTCAATAAGCTATGGAATGCATATTGAAGAACTTATTCATAAGGTTAATAAGGGTAAATAATTGTCAATTAAAACAATTAAAGATATTTTATTAAGTGCAAAGAAGATAGGCATTACCTACCATGTATCACCAGATGGTGATGCAGTAGGTAGTGTTCTTGCACTTTATAATGGATTAAAATACTTAAATAAAGATTGCTATGTACTTTCTAAGGAGTCACTATCAGAAAATTTAAGATTTCTTTTAGGTGCTGAAGATGTAACTGGTGAAGTGTATGAACCAATAGATGATACAGATGTAGTTATAGTCTTAGATTGTGGTAATTATGAAAGAATATGTGCCAATTTAGAAAATTATAATAAAGTATTATTAAATGTAGACCATCATTTATCAAATGATATGTATGGTAATGAAAATTACGTAGATATATATGCTGCAGCTACAGCAGAAATAGTTTATGAATTACTGTTGGAGCTAGGATTTGTTTTTAAAGAAGATGATGAAATAAGTAAAGAAATAGGAACATGTTTATATACATCGTTAGTAACAGATACAGGAGCTTTTAGACATTCTAATGTTACATATAGAACTTTAGAAATTGCTGCTAAACTGAAGAGAATTGGTGTAAATAATACATTTATTTATCAAAGTCTTTTTGATAATAAGGATTTTAATAGAGTGAGATTTGTAGGAAAAGTTCTTACAAATATGCAGCTTGTTTGTGATGATAAAGTTGCCTTAATAGAACTACCTAAAGATGCTGGAAAAGAGTTTGGTATAGAAGTAGGAGATACTTCAGATATTATATCTTATGGAGTGCAGATAAAAGGTGTAGAAGTAACTTTATTAGTAAAAGAAGCTGATGATAAGATTAAAGCTAGTCTTAGATCAAAAAATGATGTTGATGTAAGAAAGATTGCTGAATACTTCGGTGGAGGTGGACATACTAAGGCCGCAGGTTTAGCTATAAAATATTCAACGTTAGAAGAAGCTAGAGATAAAATATTAAGCAAAATAGAGGAAGAGTTATAAGATATGAATGGAGTTATAAATATCTTTAAACCTAAAGGAATGACATCTTTTGATGTTGTTAGAGAAGTAAAAAAAGTTTGTTCCACTGGAAAGGTTGGTCATACAGGAACCCTTGATCCAGAAGCTACAGGTGTTTTGCCAGTATGTATTGGAAGAGCAACAAAGATAATAGACTATATCATGGATTCAAGAAAAGTATATGAAGTAGAGTTTAAGCTTGGAATTAAGACTACAACATATGACGATGAAGGTGAGATTCTTGAAACACGTGAAACCAAGCATTTAACTGATGATGAAATACTTCAGGCAATAAAGGGATTTTTAGGTGAATATTCTCAAGTGCCACCTATGTATTCAGCACTTAAACAAAATGGTGTTAGACTATACACTTTAGCAAGACAAGGAATTGAAGTTAAAAGAGAAGGACGAAATATAACTATTTATAATATTGAAAATATAAAAATAGATAATCCTTTTGTTTCAATGAAGGTTACATGCTCTAAGGGAACTTATGTAAGAAGTCTTTGCTATGATATAGGGGAAAAGCTTGGAGTTTATGCAACAATGACAGAGCTTAATAGAGCTGAAACATCAGTTTTTAAGCAGGAAGATTCAATTAATATTAAGAATCTTACTAGTGAAAACTATTCAGAGCACTTAATTTCCATAGAAGAAGCATTAAATCATTATGATAGAATTAATATAAATCATAAGTATGCAAAGCTTTTAGTAAATGGAGTGAGAGTTGGAGACACTAGATATACAAATGATAAAGTTGAAAATGAAAAATTATACCGTGTATATGATGGAGAAAAATTCTTAGGTCTTGGAAGCAAAAATAATGAAGGATTTAAGATTACTAAACTATTAATAACTTAGGAGAAAAATAATGTTAGTGTTAGAAGATGCTATTTTAAAGAAAGAAAATAGGAAAAACTTTGTAGCCTTAGGCAGTTTTGATGGATTGCATAAAGGGCATTTATCTCTAATACGTAAGATAAATCAGCTGGCTGAAGAAGGTAAAGGACAATCAATTGTTTATACTTTTAAAAATCATCCTAGAAAATTTATTAATATAAATAGTACATTGAATTTACTTATGACTAATGAAGAAAAGATATCTATTTTAGAAAAAGAGGGGATAGATATCTTAGCCTTTAAGAAATTTGATAAAGAGACTATGAAAATGAGCCCAGAAGACTTTATTAAAAATATCTGTGAAAGCTTTAATATCAAGGGTATTGTAGTAGGATTTAATTTTAAGTTTGGTTATAAAAATGCTGGCGATATTAAGTTGTTAAATGAACTTAAATCTAAATATCATTTTGATTTATATGTTATGGAGCCTTGTATATATAATGACTCAGTAGTAAGTTCAACTAGAATTAGGGAAGCTATAATTGATGGTAATATGGAAGAAGCTTTTAATATGCTTGCACGACCATATTCTCTTGAAGGGAAGGTAATTCATGGTAAGAAGCTTGGAAGAACAATAGGATTTCCAACGGCAAATTTAGAAATAGACAAAAGCAAATGTATTCCTGCAAAGGGGGTATATTATACCAATGTATCTATTAAAGGAAAAATTTTTAAAGGAATTACTTCTGTAGGGCATAATCCTACAGTAAATGGGAAAGAATTAACTATAGAGACTTATATTCTTGATTTTAATGAAGACATATATGGGCAGAATATAACTTTATATTTTATTAATAAGATTAGAGAAGAAATAAAATTTAATGGCTTAGAAGAACTGGTAAATCAATTAAATGTAGATAAAAGTTATGCTGAAAAAAATGGAATTATTATTTAATATTGATTTTATTTTGTACTAAACGACAAAATTACTATTAAAATAAAATTTGTTTACAATATTAAATTAGTCTGATATAATAACTGATGAACAAACCTATATCTAAGATATGAGCTTTAACTTATACCATGGATATAAGGGGATAATATTACGGAGGTGTCATAATGGACGCAATAAGAAAGCAAGAAATAATTAAAGAATTCGGAAGACATGAAGGAGACACTGGTTCACCAGAAGTTCAAATCGCACTTTTAACTGAAAGAATCAACTCTTTAACAGCTCACTTAAGAACTCATAAGAAAGATCACCACTCAAGAAGAGGTCTTTTAATGATGGTAGGACAAAGAAGAGGATTCTTAAAGTATTTAGCTGCTCAAGATATCGAAAGATATAGAGCTATAATTTCAAAATTAGGCTTAAGAAGATAGTCTGTAGAGCGGGTTTTATCCGCTCTATTATTTTAAAGATTAAAAATTAACCGAAAGACCTGAAGGGAGGTTATATAAAAATGACTAATGTACTTACAAAAAACATAGCTGGAAGAGAAATGAAAGTTGAATCTGGTAGAGTAGGAATGCTTTCAGATGCAGCAATATTCATGAGCTATGGAGATACAGTTATATTGACAAATGTTAACGCTTCAGAAAAACCTAGAGAAGGAATAGATTTCTTTCCACTTAGCGTTGAATATGAAGAAAGATTATATTCAGTTGGTAAAATACCAGGTGGATTCATCAAGAGAGAAGGTAGACCTTCAGAAAATGCAATTCTTTTTGGAAGAGCTGTAGATAGACCTCTTAGACCATTATTCCCAAAAGGGTATAGAAATGATGTTCAAGTAGTTTGTACAGTTGTTTCTGTAGAACAGGATAACTTACCAGAAATTCTAGCAATTAATGCTGCGTCTATGGCATTATGCATATCAAGCATTCCATTTACAACACCAGTTGGAGCCGTCCAAGTAGGATTAATCGATGGAAACTTTGTTTTAAATCCAACATTAAAAGAAAGAGAAGAAAGTATTCTTCAATTAACTGTTTGTGCAACAAAAGAAAGAGTAATGATGATTGAAGCTGGTGGAGATGAAATACCAGAAGAAACAATGATCAAAGCAATTGAATACGGTTTTGAAAAATGTCAAGATATCGTAGCATTCCAAGAAGAAGCTATGGCTAAATTTGGTAAAGAAAAAAAAGAACCAGTTCTTTATAAACCAAACGCAGAATTAAAAGCTGATATAGAAGAGTTTGCTGGTGAGATGATTAAAGCAGCAATGTGGATTACTGATAAAGATGAAAGAAATGCTGCTATGGATATTGTAAATGATAAAATCATAGAAGAATTCCAAGAGAAGTATGCAGATTGTTTAGGAGATATCAATGAAATAGTTTACTCTATGCAAAAAGAAGTTGTAAGAGATATGCTTCTTAACCATAAGAGAAGACCAGATGGAAGAGCATTTGATCAGATAAGAAAGATTTCATGTGAAGTAGGAATATTACCTAGAACTCATGGTACAGGTTTATTCACTAGAGGTCTTACTCAAGTTATGACTGTAGCTACTTTAGGAGCTGTAGGTGACATCCAAATAATAGATGGTATTGGTGAAGTAGAGTCTAAGAGATATATGCATCACTATAACTTCCCTGCTTATTCAGTTGGAGAAGTTAGACCACTTAGAGGACCAGGAAGAAGAGAAATAGGGCATGGAGCTTTAGCTGAAAGAGCTTTAGAACCATTAATACCTTCAGAAGAGGAATTCCCATACACTATAAGATTAGTATCTGAAGTATTAAGTTCCAATGGATCAACTTCTCAAGCTTCAGTTTGTGGTTCTACACTAGCATTATTAGATGCAGGTGTTCCAATAAAGAGACCAGCAGCTGGTATAGCAATGGGATTAATAACTTCAGAAGATTTAGTTCATGAAGAAGTATTAACAGATATACAAGGAATTGAAGATTTCTTTGGAGATATGGACTTTAAAGTTGCAGGTACAACAGAAGGTATAACTTCTATCCAAGTTGATACTAAGATTAAGGGGTTAAGCTTTGATGTAATTTCTAAAGCAATTACTGATGCTAGAAAAGCAAGAATATTTATTTTAGATAAGATAGAGGAATGCATTCCAGCGAGCAGAAAGGAAGTATCTAAATTTGCACCTAAGACTTGTACTATAAGTATTGATCCAGAAAAGATAAGAGATGTAATTGGTGCTGGTGGAAAGGTAATCAATAAGATTATTGCAGATACTGGTGTTAAGATAGATATTAAAGAGGATGGTACAGTATTTGTTTCATCACCTGATCATGAAGGGGTAAATGAAGCCATAAGAATTATTGAAGGATTAACAAAAGAAGTTCAAGTTGGTGAAGTTTACTTAGGTAAGGTTACAAAAATTGCTGCTTTTGGAGCATTTATTGAAATATTACCAAATAAAGAAGGATTATGCCACATATCTAAATTAGATAAAGCAAGAGTAAATAAAGTTGAAGATGTAGTATCTGTTGGTGATGAAATACTTGTAAAAGTAACTGAAATAGATCAACAAGGCAGAATAAACCTTTCTAGAAAAGATGCATTACCAGATGAAGAGGAAACAACTGAACAATAGTATTTATTCAGCGAAATAATATTTATTATGTGAAAGAGAATTATTAAAATTCTCTTTTTTTAGTATATAGAATAAAATAGTATAAATTAAAATAAACTAAAATCAAACTATAAAAGTGGAGGTAATTATGTTTGAGATATATACATTAGATAACGGATTAAGAGTTGTTACTGAATATATTGAACATGTGAATTCGGTAAGTGTTGGAGTTATGGTTCAAAATGGATCAAGAAATGAAGAAAATTCAGTTAATGGAATTTCACATTTTATAGAGCATATGTTTTTTAAAGGTACTAATAAGAGAAGTGCCAAAGAAATAGTTCAGCACATAGAAAATGTAGGTGGACAAATTAATGCCTATACTAGCAAGGAAACAACTTGTTATTATACAAAATCATTATATACACATTTAAATCTTTGCCTAGATGTACTTTCAGATATGATTCTTAATGCAAAGTTTGATGATGAGGAAATTGAAAAGGAAAAAGGCGTTGTAATAGAAGAAATAAATATGAGTGAGGATAATCCAGAAGATGTTCTAGAAGATATCCATTCAAAGGTAATATTTGGTGATAATTCTCTTGCTGATCCAATATTAGGAACTATTGATATAATTAAATCATTAAATAGCAGTAAAATTAAGGAATATGTAAAAAAACATTATACTCCCCATAATTCAGTAATAAGTATATGTGGAAAATTTGATAAAAATGAATTAAAAAAATTAATGGAAAATTATTTTGGTTCTTGGGATAAAAATGAAATATATATACCAACTTATAAAGAAGTAAACCTTTTAGGAGGGGCAGCTTATGTAAATAAGCAAATTGAACAGCTTCATATAAATATTGGTTTAAAGGGACTTCCATATGCTCATGAAAGAGCATATTCACTTGCTTTATTAAATAATATTTTTGGTGGAGGAGCTTCATCAGTTTTATTTCAAAAGGTAAGAGAAGAGTTAGGACTTTGCTATACTATATATTCATATTCACAGCCTTATATAGGTGTTGGAAGTTTAAATATTTATACTGGTTTAAGTAAACAGTTTGCAAATAAAGCATTAGAAGTTATAAGTAGAGAGCTTAAACTTTTTGCAGATAAAGGCATTAGTGATGAAAAGCTTAAGATAAATAAAGAAAAACTTATTTCTGGTTATCTTTTAGGTTTAGAAAGCACTGCATCAAGAATGTTTGCTAATGCTAAATGCTTGTTATTACAAAATAAGATAAAAACAGCAGAAGAAGTTACTGAAAAGATTAACAAAATAAATAAGCAAGACATAAACTATGTATTGGAAGAGTGCTTTAAGCCGGGAATAATAAGTGCATCATATGTGGGTCAAGATGTAGAAATTGATGGATTAAATAAAATAGTAGGACTTTCTGACGTAGCGTACAATAGAGATTTGATTGTAAATGACAAAAGAGTATAATAATTATGTCACTGGGTTAGTAAAGTTACCTAGGTAATAAATTACCTCCTTTTAGCATAAAATTTTATGAAAAGCAAGGAGGTAATTCGTTTATGAAAGATTTTGAATATTATGAAAAAAAGGTAGATAGTTCTGAAAAACTTATTAGTGATTTGGAGAAATTTGAAATATTTAATTTAGAATGTGCAGAAAAATATGATAGTTCTCAAAATATTGACTTTATAATAGATGAAGAAGGATGCTTAAAATTCTTGGTTGTAGGTGTTAGCAGTAATAAGTTAAGCTTTTTTGGAGGTAGCAGGGAATTTGTAGAAATACCTTGGGAATGCGTTACTAAAATTGGTGCTAACGTAATAGTAATCTCCGCAGAAGAAGGAAAAATTAAAAGAGCTAAAGCTTAGCTAAGGAGGAGATTTCCTTGAATATAATAGTACAAAAGTTTGGAGGTACATCTGTATCTACAGAGGACAGGCGAAAACAGGTAGCGGTTAAAGTAAAAGAGGCAATTGATAATGGGTTTACACCTATAGTGGTTGTATCTGCTATGGGGCGAAAAGGACAACCATATGCCACTGATACTTTATTGACTCTTATAGATGATAAATTTAAGGAATCCAATAGAAATTCCAAAGATCTCTTGATGTGCTGCGGTGAAATTATAAGCTCTGTTGTAGTAGCAAATGCTTTATATAATGAAGGAATTCAAGCAGTACCATTAACAGGAGGACAAGCTGGAATAATTACTGATGATAATTTCTGCGAGGCTGAGTATATAAGCATTGATATAGATAGATTACTATCAGTGGTAAGAGAAGGAAAGGTTCCTGTTGTTACAGGTTTTCAAGGAATAACTAAAGATGGATATTTTACTACTTTAGGTAGAGGGGGAAGCGATACTACAGCATGTATTCTAGGTAATGCTGTAAATGCAAAAGAAATAGAAATATATACTGACGTGGATGGGATTATGACAGCAGATCCAAGAATAGTTGAAGATGCTTCACTTATTGATGAAATAACGTATAATGAAGTTTTTCAATTGGCAGATCAAGGAGCTAAAGTAATACATCCTAAAGCTATAGACTTAGCAAAGAAGGGCAATATTCCTCTATTTATAAAAAATACCATGGGTGAATCAAAGGGGACATTAGTAAGTAATAATACCATAGGTAATGAAAGAAGATATATTACAGGTATAACTTATCTTAATAACAGAATTCAAGTGAGGATAAGGTTATCAGAAAATAGCAATATAAAGGTCTATCAAAATTTATTAGAAATACTTGCAAAGAATCATATAAGTTTAGATCTTATCAACATCTTTCCAGCACATCAATTTTTTACAGTAGATAAATCAGAAAAGGAAAATGTATGTAGTATACTAGAACTGGTGGGAATTAAATATAGCATAATTGAGGAATGTAGCACAATAGCTATAGTGGGAGCAGGAATGACAGGGGTACCTGGTATTATGGCTAGGATAATAAATGTGCTGCAAAATAATAATATTGAAGTATTACAGACAACAGATTCTAATATGACTATATGGTGCCTTATCTATACTAAGGATATTGAAATTGCCATAAATCTTTTACATGAAGAGTTTGGTTTATCAAAAGTCCATTAATTATTAACATTAATGGAAAAATATAAAAGGATATCTTGGTATTAGGGACTTTTTATAAAATATGAAAAGTTCCTAATGCTAAAATATTGTCTATAGTATATAATAAATATATATTATAGACAAAGGAGATGTTTTTTTGAAGATAATTTTTGATAAAAAAGCTAAAAATGCATTAGAGGAAATGATAAAAAATAGTAATGAGAATTATATAAGAGTTAAGCCTTTCATTGGGTGTGGAAAGCCAGCATATGAAATATATGTAGATTTCAAAGGTGAAAATGATATTGAAGAATCAGTAGATGGAATAACTTTTGTAGTACATAAGGAATATGAAAAAATATGTAATGGTATTGAGATAAAGTATGATAAGGATATATATAATAAGGGATTTTATATAAGATCTATATAGAAGTTGAAGCCTTCAGAGAATGAAGGCTTCAATCATAAAATAAATAATTTGTAAACATTATCTTTTTTTTAAGTCAATGCTGAAAAATAAAGTTATTTATGTTATGCTTAATAAAGGAAAATATATACGTAAAGGAGAATAATATGAAATTTACCAAAAGATTAGTTGTGGGATTAGTATCAACAGGAATCATTGCTACCCTTTTCACAGGATGTACTACAAAAGATGTGACACCAGTTAGAGCTGAAAGTGCCGAAGAGGTAATAAACTTATTTAATGAATATAATAAAGCAAATGACATAGAAAACATGGTTTCATTATATTCTGATGTATATTTAGATTCGGTAGGCTATAGTAGTGGCACAGTAGTAAAGATGTTAGAAGCCAATAGAAAAAATGCTCAAATTACTAAGTCTGAAACTGAAAGTATTGAAGCTATAGATGAAAACATAGAAAAAGCAGTGGTAAATATGGCAATTATGGAAGATGGAAAAGAAGTTCCATACACATATACTTATGCCATGATAAAAGAAGACGATGGATGGGCTGTTTCACCAGATGGAGTAATAGAGTGTATTAATGTTGAAGCTCCAGAAATAGTTTCAGGAAAACTTAATATATACTTATCAAAAATCATAAAGCTAGTAGATGGATATATTTTAAGGGCTGATATATCAAATAATAGTTCAGAAGCATATAGCTTTGGTAAGGAAGGAAATTTATGTGAAGTTGTAGTAGAAACAACGGAGGGACAATACAAAACACCTATGTTAGAAGAAGTTAAACTTGATAAGAAAGTAAAAACTTACTTTATGGCAAGGGCTGATGAGTTAAAGGGAGAAGTTAAGAAGGTTACTATCACTAATGTATATGATATAGAAGATGATGTTATAAAAGAAGATAGTATAAGAGATATTGTTATTTATGAAAAATAAAAAAACATATTAAATTTAAAAGAAGCTAGTGTCTAACTTTATGTGACACTAGCTTCTTTTAAATTTAATAATTCTTTAAGCTTAAATATTACAGCATAATACGATTTAGGCATTCCAAGGTCAATAACATTTTCAATAATTGGATAATGTTTTTTAAAAGGAAGAGCCTTAATATATTCGCTACAGTTATTTAAGCAGCTAAAAATGATAAAGTCAATATCTTCAATTACTAAATTTATAATATCTTCAAAAGGAATGCTATTTCCATTATATATGGTATTTAGTGGATTAAATTTATCATTATCTAAATCATCATGCCAATCATCTAAGGCATCCATTAGATAAATCCATTTTCCAATTGAGTAGCCAAGATTATAGAGAGTTTCTCGTATTTTAGCATTGTCATCTGGAAAACTATATGGATATAGACTTAGGATGGAGGCAATTATTACGCTGAAGGGATGACATACCTCATCTAATGATGTAAAATTAAGATTTTTTTCATACTCAGATAAGATGGTCATATTTTCATCAATAATGGAAAAAAGTGATTTTAAATGATTTTTGGCCTTCTTATCAGCTGGAATAAAAAGTGTATAAAATAGTCTACCTTTAATACTTCCATCATCTACTATATCATCTTTAAGCTTTAAGGTGGAAATGATTATATTAACGGCAGAAATATAATTTAATGCATTTGTAGGTTGACAGATTACAGTTTTAGTTGTTAAATGTTTAAGACAATGAATTGATTTAGTATTGATAGGTTCATTGCTTAGCCCATCTAAAAGGAAACCAATGAAGGTTAAATCATAATTTAAGGTTAATCGAGGAAGATTGCCAAAGTTTTCTTTTATGGTATTACAAAGACCACAGTAATAGCTTTTAAAATAATAGTAATCTCCAAGCTTTAACTCATTGTATAGTGGTGTAATATAACCAAACATTTATTTACTAGCCACCTTACTTAACACATTTTTCCACCACTGTTGCCGCACATGTTCATAGCACCATTATTTCCTCCTGAGAATAGGCTTTGAAGTAGCATGTTTTGTAAAGGATTGCCATTCATTGCATTACCACCAGTAGGATTTTGAGCCATTCCTCCATTTGGAACTGCACCACCAGCTGGATTATTACCCATTGGATTAGCATTGCCGCCCATCATATTTGCTAAAGGATTCCCTCCACCCATCATATTTCCTAAATTACCCATATCTCCGCACATGCCGTTACCACCGCCATTATTTCCACCACACATGTTCATATTATTTTGATTAGCTTTAATATTGGCAGCGGCAGCAGCTCTAGCATAATTTTGCTTTATGGTGTTGATCTTTCTTGATAAAATAGCCATGGTTTCTTTATATTCAGGATTTGTTGGGTTTAATTCAGCAGCAGTCTTTAAATGATTTACTCCAGATTGTACCCAACCTTTCTTTAACATGACAAAACCCTTTAAATAATTCCATTCAGCATTATTCTTATCAGAAATTAAATTTAATTCTGTTTCAGCAGAAATAAATTGTTCATTTTCAATGAGACTTCTAATCTCTTTATACTTTAAGTCATTGATAAGTGTGTTATATGCTTCATTAGCTTCAGAAATTTTATCTTCCATCAAATAATAATCATCAGAATCAGCATTATCAATTTGATAAGTATCTACGATTCTTTCATAAGCATTTTCTATTTCATCCTTTGATGCTGTAGGCGGAATGCCTAAAATTTTATATGGATTCATTAAATAAATCTCCTTAAAGATTTGATAATTCAGTATAGTATATTCTAAATATGGTAAATGAGTGCTTAGTTATAATAGCCAATAATAAGTTATAATATTTTGAATAGTAAGTTAAAATACTAATAAGAAAGATACATTTAGGAGGAAAAGATGATATTACCAAAAGAGTTTTATGAAGAAGATGCCATAACTGTAGCTAAAAAATTATTAGGAAAAGTCTTAGTGAGAAAAGTAGATGGTAAAGTTATAAAGTGTAAAATTGTAGAAACAGAAAGTTATATTGGAGATATTGATAAGGCTTCACATGCTTACAATGGTAGAAGGACAGAACGTACAGAGCCACTTTTTCATAGCGGAGGTATATCATACGTCTATTTTATTTATGGATTATATCATTGCTTTAATGTCATAAGTGACAAAGAAGATATAGCATCAGGAGTACTTATAAGAGCAGTGGAACCTTTGGATAATTTTGAGTATTTAGCAGAAATAAGATTAAAGAAGAAGTATGATAAATTAAGTAAAACACAAAAAAAGAGTCTTACCAATGGACCTGCTAAATTATGCATGGCACTTAATATTACAAAGAAGGAAAATTATCATAGGTTATACGAAGAAAGTACTTTATATATTGAAGAAGGAAATAAGGAAGAAATAGACATAGTTGAAACCACAAGAGTTGGAATAGATTATGCTGAAGAAGCTATCAATTTTCCATGGAGATTTTATATAAAAAATAACGTATATGTATCTAAAAAATAAGAAAAGTACTGCCAGGATTATTTGGCAGTACTTTTTTATATACAGTTAATAAAATCTCCACCCATACATTCACAACATTGGTCTAAGCATATAAGATCACAACAGCTTATTTCATAATTGCAACAACAGTCATCACAGCAACAACAAGAGCAACCACGATTTCGTCTTCTGTAGCCACTACTATAGTAATCATCAGAATAATGTCTATGCCTTGCCATAAGATTAACATAGGATTCCTTAATAAATACATTGGATGGATCTAATGATATAGCATTATTAAAGTAGGATAGGGCACTATCATACCATGATTTATTAAATAGTATAAGCCCATAAAGGTAATTCCACATAGCATTTTTTTCAGCAATGGAATTAAGTTTTTCTTCTGCTAAAGATGCTTTATTTTTATTTATAAGACTAAGTATTTCATTAAATATATTTTCATCATAACTTTTACTAGTTTCCATGAATAAATCATCTCCTTAAGGTATATTACAATTTTATGTAGTTATATTTAATTATATACAAGAGAAAATAAGTTAACAACTTACTTAATAAATAATAATGTTTAATAAAAGAAAAACATGGTATATAATATAATAGTTAATTTATTAAAAGCGTGAGGTGGAGCAGTGAATATTAGAGAGTTAAATAGTTTAATGACAAGTCATGATATAAAAAATAGGCTCCCAAGGGGACGAAGATCTGTAAATGAAGGGTTAGTACATCAAGTTAAATCTATGGTAGACCCACAGTATGACTCTTTAGATATTTATGGTAAGGTTATGTCTAGTGAAAGTAGAGAAATGTATAGTATTAATATTTCTATAGACATAAAGAATTTAAAGTTAATATATACAGAATGTGAATGCCTTGATTATAGAAATAATGCTGATTTTAATGAAAATTATATATGTAAGCACGTAGCTGCCACATTTTATAGATTTATAGATATCCTAGAAGAAAGGCTTAAAGAAGATAGTAGAGATCAAGGCTTAAATCCTAGGAAAATAGATATGGATTATAGCAAAAAACTGTTAGAACAGTTAGATGAAGATGATAATGAAAAAGAAATGTTAAATATAGAGGTTTCTTTAGAAAAGAAAAGCTATTTTAGAGGCGAACCTTTTTTTGAAGCAGATTTTAAAATAGGTAGTAATCATCTTTATGTAATGAAAAATATTCCTGAGTTTGTGAAAGCAAAAATAAATGAGGAAAAATTAATTTATGGTAAGAATTTCATTTATGATCCAAAAAGACATTACTTTTCAGAGGAAGATGAAAGAATTATTGATTTTATTGAAGAATATGCAGGGTTAAATGAAGCATTAGGCAGTGGTCCTTCTTATGGAAGAACGAGCAGTGGACTAATTTCTAAAAATAAGATGTTAGTAATACCATCACAGACATTAAGAAGATTTTTAGAATGCTTATCTCATAAGAAAATAATATTTATGGAGAAAGATGAAGAAAAAAAGATACAGATAAAGAAAGAAGATATGCCACTAATGTTTAATTTGGAAGAAAGCGATAACAGTATTAATTTAACCATAGCAAATAACCTTCCAAAGCCGCTTACATATAAAGGAGATGTGTATATTTACGATGATGTAGTATATCTACCATCAAAAAAGCAGGCTCAAAAATATAAATTATTTTACTCAGCATTAAAGGATAATGAAAAATTATCATTTAAAGGTGAAAAGAAGAAAGATGTATTTACTAAGATAATTCCTGCTTTAGATATAATTACAAAAGAGGTTAATCTTGATGATAACCTAAAGAAAAATATAGTAAAAGAAGATTTAAAGATAGAGATATTTTTTGATAGAGATAAGAAAAGCACTTGGGCTGATGTAAAGATGAATTATGGTGAAGAGTCTTTCAATCTTGCTAATGGGCCAAATAATGAACAATATATAATAAGAAATTTAAATAAAGAACAACATATTGAAAATGTTTTAAATGGACATAAATTTTATAGAGATAAAGGAAAATTTATCTTTAATGGTAATGATGAGAATTTATATGAATTTTTTTTAAGTGATTTAAAAGATGTGAAAGAATGTGCAGAGGTATTTTATTCTGATAGGTTTAAAGATAGGAAGATTTATGGAGCTACATCTATGAAAGGATCTATAAAGAGAGATGGTAATAGCAATTTCCTAGAGTTTACCTTTGAAGTGGAGGAAATTGATAAATCAGAGTTTGCAGATATTTTGAGAGCTTTTAAAGAAAAAAGAAAGTTTTATAAATTGAAGAATGATTCATTTGTCAACTTTACTGATGAAAAGGTGAAAGATTTTTTTACCTTGGCTGAAATATTAGCTTTAGATAATAGAATAGATGATAATAGAATTAGAGTTCATAGAAATAGAGCAGCATTTATAAATGAAGCAATAGAAAGTGGAAATATGTCCTATATAGATGGCAAGGAAATTGTATCACATATTTCTAATAAGCTTAAGACTATTGAGGAAGTTAATTATAATATTCCAACAGAATTGAATGCTAAGCTTAGAGATTATCAAATAACTGGATATAATTGGTTTAAGAATTTAAGTCATTATGAATTTGGTGGGATTTTAGCAGATGAAATGGGACTTGGAAAAACAATTCAAACCATAACATTCTTGCTTTCAGAACAGGATAACCATAAAAAATCACTTATAGTGACACCAACATCATTAATTTATAATTGGAAAAGTGAGTTTGAAAATTTTGCACCATCAATGAATGTTGCTGTATTGCATGGAAATAAAGAAGAGAGAGTTGAAATTATGGAAAATATATCTTCCTATGATGTTATACTCACAACATATGGAACACTTAAGAATGATTATGAATGGTATGATGGCAAGGAGTTTGATTATTGTATAATAGATGAAGCACAACATATAAAAAATTCTCAATCTATAAGCAGTGAAATTGTAAAAGAAATAAAAGCTAAAGTTAAATTTGCACTTACAGGTACACCAATAGAAAATAATCTCTTAGAATTATGGTCAATTTTTGACTTTGTAATGCCAGGGTACCTTTATAATAAAAATCGGTTCCAGGAAAGATTTGTTGGAACTAGAGAAGGTACTGTAGCGCTTAAGAAAATGATACAACCTTTTGTTTTAAGAAGACTTAAGAAAAATGTTATGTTGGAATTACCAGATAAGATAGAAAAGAAGTATTATGTGGAAATGAATGAAGAGCAGAAGAAGGTTTATTCATCTTATATTGCCGATATAAAGGAAAAGATGAATGATAAGGATATTACTAAGGATAAGATAACTATATTTTCATATTTAACAAAGCTAAGGCAGTTATGTTTAGATCCATCTGTTATAGTTGAAGGGTATAATGGCGGAAGTAGTAAAATAGATACAGCAGTTTCAATTGTTAGTGAAGCCATTAATGCAGAAAGAAAGATACTTTTATTCTCGCAATTTACATCGGTATTGGATAGTATAAAAAAGACATTAAATGAAAATAAGATAAATTATTATTATCTAGATGGATCAACAAAAGCACAAGAAAGAATAAAGCTTGTTAATGATTTTAATAGTAGGAATGATGTAAGTGTTTTTCTAATATCTTTAAAAGCTGGAGGTACAGGACTTAATTTAACATCCGCAGATATGGTAATTCATTTTGATCCATGGTGGAATCCAGCTATAGAAGATCAAGCAACAGATAGAGCTCATAGATTTGGGCAAAAAAGTAATGTTGAAGTAATAAAACTTATTGCAAAAGGGACTATTGAAGAAAAGATACTTAAGTTACAAGAGGATAAAAAAGAAGTAATTGGAGAAATAATGAATGGAGATTATAAGGATGGAAGTCTACTTGGAACATTAAGTGAAGATGAAATAAAGGAATTGTTCTTATAAAGAGGAAGGAAGAAAAATGCTAGTTGAAGAGAGAAAGAAAATAATTTTAGAAAAGTTGAAAATTAATTCTATGGTAACTTTGACAGAACTTATAGATGAAATTGGTGCCTCTGAATCAACTATTAGAAGAGACCTTCAAATGCTTGATAAGGAAGGAAAGTTAAAAAAGGTCCATGGAGGAGCAATAGCTATTGGCGATGATTACTTTAGGAATGATTATAAGGTTATTTTTAGGCAGAAAATAAATAAAAGTGAAAAAAGTGAAATAGCAAAGTTTGCTTCTAAAATGGTTGAAGATGGAGACTATATATATATAGATGCTGGAACAACCACAGAACATATGATTGATTATTTAAAGAATAAAGATATTACCGTAGTTACTAATGGAATTGCTCATGCTAAAAAATTAGTTGATATGAATATAAAAACTTTTATCTTAGGTGGAGAAATAAAAGATGTTACAGAAGCTATTGTAGGTGTAAAGGCTGTAGATGACCTTGAAAGCTATAATTTTACTAAGGGCTTTTTTGGAGCTAATGGAGTAAGTGTAGAAAATGGTTGTACTACTCCAGATGCTAATGAAGCCATGGTAAAGAAAGAAGCAATAAAGAAATGTAACAAGGCATATTTACTTGCAGATAAAAGTAAATTTGATGAAAGTAGCTTTATAACTTTTTGTAAAATGGAAGATGTAATAATAATTACTAATAAAGAAAACTGTGAAAAGTATACAAGTGAAATATTAAAAGTATAGTAGTAGCAATAGTTTGTCGCTGCTATTTATGAAGATATTTAAAGAAAGCGTATGGAGAAAAGGGAGGAAGAAATGAATAAAACAAAAAAGGCAATATTTAATGCAGCAATAAAGGTGTTTTCTATAGAGGGATATGATAGTGCCACAGTGGATGAAATAGCTTCAGAAGCAGGAGTAGCAAAAGGAACATTATATTATAATTTTAAGGGTAAAGAGGAAATTTTTAAATTTGTCATAGATGAAGGAATGAAAGTAATTAAGAGTGAAGTGCTTGACGCCATAAAGGAAATTAGTGATCCTCTTGAAAAGTTAAAAATATCAGCTAAAGTACAGTTAAGATATGTTTATAAAAATAAAGAATTGTTTAGAGTAATAATGAGTCAAATATGGGGAGATAAGAATAGGCATCAAGAAGTGAGACAAGAACTTAGAAGACTTGTAAATATAAATTCCAATAGAATAAATGATATAACTAAGGGAAAAGCAGATAAAGAAGCATTGGAGGTTATGGGATGTTGCTTTGTAGGAATATTATTTTCTTCAGCTCTATATGAAATTTTATATGATGATCAATATTCAGAAAACCATATAGTAGATAGATTTATGGAATATGTTAATTTTGCAATAGATAATATTGATAAAAGAGTATAATTAAGAAAGAGATAATATTTATGAATACAAAAAATATTACTTATTCAGCTGTTTTCTCAGCTATATTTATTTTGTTAAGTGTAATAGCCATTAGTACGGGTATTGCATATACCTTATTTCTAGACGTAATAGTACCTATATATATTTGTATTGTATTTTTTAAGCTTGACAGAAAGCAAGCATTATTTATGAGCATTACTTCATTGACAATTGTTTTTTTTGTATTAGGTAATGTTATAGCAGCAGTTTGGATGGCACAAGGTATGATAATTGGATTTATATGTACATTATTTATTAGTAAGGATAGCAGTATTTTTGATGATTTATTATTGTCATCAGTACTTGCCACTTTTATAATAATATTTGTGGATATATATTTTTCAACACTTACAGGGTACAGTCTCATTAAAGATTCAGAAGAAATTCTACAAACTGTAATAATGGCAGTAAGTACATATAATCCTAATATAATATTACCAGAGTATTATTCATCATTGGTTATTTATTTAAGTATTGCAACCATACCAGTAGGAACAGTGATTGCGGTCTATTTAGGAGCTATGTTTTTAGGAAATAAACTAAGGATATTAGATAAAAATACTAAAAGAAAATTTAACATAATAAATCAATTTAATAAATATGGTGCATTTTTATGTTGTAGTAAACAAGCGTATAGATTTTCTATAGTATATGTAGCCATAGTAGAATTTATTAAAGCTTATAATATAGAAATAACAATGGATTATTTAAGAGTAGTTATTATGTCAGTAGAAGTAATATTCTTTTACTTCATTATAAAAGATTCACTTTCATTTGTTATGAAGTATATAATAATAAGAAATAAGTCAAAGGCAGTATATAAATTATCATTAATATTCTCAGTATTCTCCTTATTAACAAACTTTAGAATTACGTTTTTATTACTTGTTGCTTTCTCATGGATAATTAATAAGAAAATAGGTTTGAGACAGAGGCAGATTAAAATTTTAGAATCGGTTTAATATCTTAAATAAAGAAATCAGTAAAAATTAATTTTTGCTGATTTCTTTTTTTTGTCATTTACATAATTATAGATACATATATATGAATATAAATAAATTCAGAGGTGATTTAAATGAGTATTTATGTATTGAAAGAGTATGTTGAAAAGTGTATAACTTCAGGAAAAAAAGCAACTTTTGAAGGATTAAGGAAATATTATAGTGATAAGAAATGTGATAAGGGCATATAGATAGCTTTTAAGTAGAATTTATAAATTAATTATGTTATTCTAAATTATATTAAAAAATTTATAAGGAGAATATACAATATGGATAAGATAGGAAATAGAAGCAAAGGAATAATTTTAATTATAATTTCTGCCTTTGGATTTGCTATGATGTCTGCCTTTGTAAAATTAGCAGGTGATTTACCATCATTTCAGAAAACATTTTTTAGAAATCTGGTTTCTTGTTTTGTAGCAATGTTTTTTATTATCAAACATAAGCAGAGTTTCTTTGGTAAAAGAGAGAACCAGAAGATATTAATAACAAGATCAGCTTTTGGAACTTTAGGTATAATATTTAATTTTTATGCTATTGATAATCTTGTCTTATCAGATGCAAATATGCTTAATAAGTTAAGCCCATTTCTTGTTATTATTTTTTCAGCATTATTCTTAAAGGAAAAAATAAATTCAAGACAGTTGATTTCCATAATAATTGCCTTTATAGGAGCTTTATTTATCATTAGGCCAGAATTTAATATGGCAGTAGTTCCAGCGATGGTGGGAGTATTAGGAGCAATATGTGCAGCGGCAGCCTACACATGTTTAAGATTTTTGGGAGGAAAGGAAAAGCATTATACTATTGTATTCTATTTTTCAACCTTTTCTTTAATAGTAATAGCACCATTTATGATAGCTGTATATAAACCTATGGGAATTATGCAGTTTATGTACTTGATATTTGCTGGAATATTTGCTACTGTAGGGCAATTTGGAATTACTTTAGCATATAAATATGCACCATCAAAAGAAATTTCAATTTTTGATTATTCCAATATAATTTTCTCAGCTATAATTAGCTTTGTAATCTTTGGAGTATTACCAGATTATATGAGTATAATAGGATACGTAGTAATTTTTGGAGCGTCATTATATATGTATTTATATAATAGAAAATTAGATAAAGAAAGAGCATAGGAGAAATAGTTATGAAGTTTAATCACTTCGATTAATTAGGAGGAATTTATAAATGAAAATAAGAGAAGAATTTTTATGGGGATACGCAGAAAGATTAGAGGAAGATGCAGCAACAGCTCTTGCTTATGCCATGGAAGAATTAGGAAATAGTAAAAATCCAGAAATACATGTTTATGTAGCTGATGCTTTAATGGCATTAGAGGATTATGAGGGAGCAATAGAAGAAATAAATGAGGCTCTAGAAAAGAATATTATTAATGTTAATTATGCTAAAAGCTTAAAAGGTGAAGCTTTATTTTATTTAGAAAGATATGAAGAAAGTAAGAAAGTCTTTATAGAAATATTAGATAGTAATCCTAATAGTTTTTTTGTAGTAGCATATCTTACAGATATAGATATTAAACTTGGAAGATATGAAGAAGGGATAGCAAGAGCAGAAAAAGTGCTTAGTTCAAATACATTAAGTAGTTCAGATGCAGCACATATAAAGGCAAATGTAGGTTGGATTAAGCTTAAATATTTACATAAATCTAGTGAGGCAATGACAGATTTTGAAGATGCTATAAAATTAGATGCAAATATAGGTAGTGTATATATTGGTATAGCAGAATATCATATGGTTAATAAGAATTATGAAAAAGCTTTAGAAAATTATGAAAGAGCGATAGATTTAGATGAAGGCAGTGTTGATGTTTATTATAATTTAGCAAGATGTTTTAAGATTATGGGACATAAGGAAGATGCTTATGAATATTTCAATATAGTTTATCAATATGATCCTAGATATAAAGATGTAAAAAAAATAATAGATGAATTAAATAGCAAATAATGATAGTATATAGGTAAATAGGGAATATGGAGGATGAGAAAATGAGAATAGCTTTAATAGCACATGATAAGAAAAAAGAAGAAATGATTCAATTTGCAAAAAAGAATGAAAGTATTTTAAAGAAAGTTGAATTGGTTTCTACAGGAACAACTGGTCTTAGAGTAATGGAAAATACGAATTTACAAATTTATAGATATAAGAGTGGACCTTTAGGAGGAGATCAACAAATAGGTGCTTTAGTGGCAGATCACAATGTAGACATGATAATCTTTTTAAGAGATCCTCTAACATCACAGCCACATGAACCTGACATTATGGCACTTTTAAGGTTATGTGATGTATATAAGGTACCACTAGCAACTAATGTGGAATCAGCTCAGCTTTTATTAGATGCAATTAACATAAAATTATAAAAAATATTAATGGGGCTGTATCAAAATAATATTTGAAAAAAGGGAATTCG
>UMFS01008926.1_pt1 | contig 74884 bp, 81 predicted proteins | sample 1965071 | NCBI WGS metagenome assembly UMFS01 (sample SAMEA4836052, study PRJEB28245) | human gut metagenome | biome: gut microbiome; material: fecal sample | place: Denmark | collected 2008
TTCCAATGCCACCATTACAAGAACAGCAAGCCATTGTCGATTATTTGGATAATAAAGTTGTTGAATTGGATTCTCTCATCACTGAAAAAGAATCTCTTATCAATGACCTTGAAGCATACAAAAAATCACAGATTTATGAAGTGGTAACAGGAAAAAGAAGGGTGGTATAAGCTATGGCTGAAAATGAAAAACAGTTTGAATCCAATATCGAAACCTTTCTTATCTCACCTGCTGGTGGATACGAAAAGGCAACAGATGCTGGATACACCTCATCTTCTGGTATGGCGTTGGATATTCATACATTGGTTGGGTTTGTGAAAGCAACCCAGCCGATTACGTGGCAACGTTTTGAAAAGCAGTGCAACTCTGACCCATACAAGAAGTTTTATAAATGTTTTGAAGATGCAGTTCAGATGAATGGTTTATTGTATGTTATGCGTCATGGATTTAAACATCGTGGAATGGATTTTAAAGTTTGCTATTTCAAGCCGGAATCCACTCTGAATGATGTTGCTGTAAAAAGATATGAACAAAATATTTGTCAATGTATCAGACAATGGCACTATTCAGAGCAGAACAACAATTCAGTTGATATGATGCTTGCAATTAATGGTATTCCAGTTGTTGCAATTGAATTAAAAAATCAACTTACAGGACAATCAGTTGATAACGCTAAATTGCAATGGCAATATGACCGTGATAAAAGAGAACCTTTATTTTGGTTCAATCATCGTATTTTAGCATATTTTGCAATAGACTTATATGAAGCGTGGATGACTACAGAGCTTAAAGGTATTGATACATATTTCTTGCCATTTAATCAAGGCTCAAACGGTGCTGGAAATGATGGTGGCGCAGGTAATCCACAAACAGATAATGATAATTATGTAACATCTTATATGTGGGAAAATGTTTTACAAAAGGATAGCTTGCTTGACATTATTCAAAAATTCATCAGTTTAGAGGTAAAGACCGAAAAGAAAAATGGAAGAAATATCACTAAGAAACGTTTAATTTTCCCTAGATATCATCAATTAGATGTTGTAAGAAAGCTGATTGCTGATGTACGTGAAAACGGTTCAGGAAATAATTATCTAATTCAACATTCAGCTGGCTCAGGAAAATCGAATTCTATTGCATGGACAGCGTATCGCCTAGCATCACTACATAATGATGAAAATGAACCTATATTTACATCAGTTGTTATCGTAACTGACAGGCGTAATTTAGATGCGCAGTTACAGGAAACAATTACAGGATTTGACCATACACTTGGTAGTGTATGTGCTATCGATGAAAAGAAATCGTCTAAAGATTTAAGAGATGCATTGAATGATGGAAAGAGAATTATTGTAACTACATTGCAAAAATTTCCTGTTATTTATGAAGAAGTTTATGATACTACTAACAAGAGATTTGCAATTATCGTAGATGAAGCTCATTCGTCACAAACAGGTTCTTCTGCAATGAAATTAAAATCCGCACTTGCGGATGTATCAGATGCTTTAAAAGAATATGCAGAGTTAGAAGGGAAAGCTGAAGATGAAATATTAGATGATAATGAACGTCTTGTTCAAGAAATGATTTCTCATGGAAAACATAAGAACCTTTCATTTTTTGCATTTACTGCAACTCCAAAAGCTACGACACTAGAAATGTTTGGTACAGAATTGGATGACGGTTCTTTTCATCCATTCCATATTTATTCAATGCGTCAAGCGATTGAAGAAGGATTTATTTTAAATGTTCTTCAAAACTATACAACATACAAAATGTGCTATCAAATTGCAAATAATACTACGGATAATCCTGATGTTCCACAATCAAAAGCTTTAAAAACAATAAAAAGATATGAAGAATTGCATCCATATAACATTCAACAAAAAGCGGCAATTATTGTTGAAACATTCCGAGATGTTACTAAGAAAAAAATCAAAGGAAAAGGTAAAATGATGGTTGTTACATCATCTCGACTTGCTGCGGTCCGTTACTATCATGAGATTAAGAACTATTTAGAATTAAATAATTACAACGATATAGAAATTCTAGCTGCATTTTCTGGTTCTATCAAAGACCCAGAAGATTTAAAAGAAACCGAATGGACAGAAAGTAAATTGAATGGTGTAAGTGAAGCTCAAACAAAACAGGTGTTTCATGATAATGGAAATATTCTAATTGTTGCCGAAAAATATCAAACCGGATTTGATGAACCACTACTTCATACAATGATTGTTGATAAAAAATTGCGTGGTGTAAAGGCTGTTCAAACATTAAGTAGATTAAATCGTACTCATCCAGATAAACATGATACTTTTATCATTGATTTTGTTAATACTGTTGATGACATAAAAAAATCATTTCAACCGTTCTATCAAGAAACATCTTTGTCTCAAGAAGTTAATACAGATTTGATTTATAAGACACAAAGAATGTTACGTGATTTTAAAATTTATGATGATACTGATATTAAAAAGGTAAATGAAATCTATTTTGATGAGGATAAACGTAAAACAAATAAGATTCAAGCAGCAATAACAAATGCATTATTACCAATTCAACAAAAATATAACAATTTAAATCAAGAACAAAGATATCAGTTCCGAAAACTTTGCAGAAGTTTTGTAAAGTGGTATGGATATATTACACAACTTTCACGAATGTTTGATAAACAAATGCATAATGAATATATCTTTTGTTCTTATTTAGCAAAGGTTGTACCCGCTGACCCATCAATACCGTTTGATATAGGCGATAGAGTAAAGTTGGAATATTATAATCTTAAACAAACTTACAATGGTTCAATTAATCTTGAAAAAGAAAAGGGAGTTTATGACCCAGCTAAATTGAAAAAGCCTGTGAAAATGACAGAAACAAAAACGTCATTAGAGAAAGTTATTGATAAAATCAATCAGCAGTATATGGGAGAATTTACAGAAGGCGATAAGGTTGTGATTTCAACATTATATCAAAAATTAAAGAATAACAAAAAATTGATGAAAGCAGCTCAAACAGACGGGCGTCAAATTTTTGAAAAAAATATTTTTCCTCAACAATTTGATAATGCCGCACAAGAGGCATATATAGAAAGCACAGAAACATATACAAAATTATTTGAAGATGCTACAAAGTATCGAGCAATTATGAATGTTTTAGCACATGATATGTTTGATGAAATGAAAAATAAATAAGATTGATGATTGTTTCATAAAATTAGGCATACACATAAATATAAAAAGCAGCATTGCAGATAACTGCAAAATAAATATCATAAAAATAAAAACTAACCTAGTTAAGAAAGAACCCAAAAAAACGGTTAGTTTTTATTTTTTACTTAAATATTCAAATTGTTTCAATATCATCAATGGCATTGTAATTGATAATTACTTCTTTTTCGCCCATTTCGTCAAAATAAGCAAAGATATTATCTTTCAAAATTTCTGATTTTCAAATTTCTCCAGCTTCATCGAATCTATGTGCAAACCAATCAGCTTTGTCTTTGGAAAGTGTCCAGGATAAAGCTTTTTTATTATCTTTATTTTTGTCGGTTACACCACGATAAATTATTACAACGTTAGGTAAAGATTCAAAAGCTTTAAAGTCATCCTCATTCATCAAATATTCTTTATTTGCTTTTTTGAAGTAGCTTAGTAACTCTTTATTAGGAATATTGATATTATTGTTTGCATTTTCGTCATTTAACCATGAGAAATTAAGCATTTCAGCAAAATCTTTTTCATCCAAATATTCTTTAACGTATTTAAAATATGTCATCCTGTATGGAGCACGCATCATATAAAAAATATCCGATATACAATTACATCCATTTAAAATTTTTTCTTCATAGAAGTCCATTACTTTTTTCATATTTTCTTCATTTTCGAAAATATTTACAATTTCTCTTTTTACAGAGCAAAAAGGAGAATCAAAGAATGGATGAGAGACAATAATAGAAATTTCAGTTGGCTCAGCATCCAAATGAAGAAAGTCAATTGCTACTTCTTTACATCTTTGTAGGTCTGTTTTCATTTTCATCACCTTTATGATTATATCAAAATTTTAATAATAGCAAAATAAGGAATATTTAGTGGTCATTGATGTAACAAATGTAGTTTTATTCTTTAAAATATGCAACCGCTTACCAAACGACACTTTGTTTTGCCAAACAACAAAATTTGACATGATTTGTATGCTATAATAGTTCTTGGAAGAAGAATATTTTTAATAATTTAAAAATTAAAAAACGTTAAAAAATGTCAAAAAAATACGGGGGAAGATATAAAATTGGAAGAAAAACAAGTAATACATGTTGTCCTGAATAAGAAAAAATATAATCTTGCATATGTAAATGATGAAGCTTTTGCTTATCTATCGAATGTTGAGATATATAAGCTTTTATGCAATGCAACATATTATGAACTAACACATGAACAAAATACTTATCGTAACAGTGAAGTATTAGAATACAAGGGTTGGCTTTTGGTTTGGGGATTTCTAGGAGAAATTATCCAGTACATAACAAAAAGAAGTTCAGAAAAAGATGCCTTAAAATGCTTTAATTTTGCTAATCATTTAAAAATCAAAATTGAAGAGAGATTTAATTTTAATCATTTATATGGAAAAATTTTAAGAGAAATTGATAGCATGGGGCAGTTTGAATCTTTTTACCCAAGGTTTAAAGAAATTGAAAATGAAATGAAAGAAGAAAACTCAGATTATTTCAAATATTGGTGCATAATGACTAATCAAATGTGCTATGAAAAATTGCAAAATGAAGAGTTTGATTCACAATTTGCTGATTTTGTTGATAATCTAGATAGTTGGGATAAAAGAGAAAATTATGTATTTAAACAAGTTTAATGTTTTGAAAAAAAAGAAATATAAATTGGAGCGTCTATTTTGAATGCTCCTTTTTGTTTTTTATAAAAAATGTTGTGTATATAGTCAATCATAATTATAATGAAATTAATATTTTAAAGGAGGTCTTGTTATAAAGGATTCCAATGAAAATGATGGAAGGGGGATGCTGTATAAAAGGTGAAGCAGGGCTCGACTGCACTTTCGATAACAAAACAAGCCTTGCGCTCTGTGCAGATAAATTATGTCCTAACCAACATCACTTTATATTCAATCTTTCTTACTACTATGAAGAATTCTTAGATAAGAAAATTAAAGTTAAATATTATATGACGCACAACCGTAAAAGAGCTGCAGAAAAAGAACTAAAAAATATGAAATATTTGATAAATCATAAATTAAATGTAGAATTAAACGAATTAAAAGAAAAATTAGATAATAATACTCTTGATAATATTATAGAAAAATATCCAGATTTATTATTCTTTAAACAAAATTATGGTGAAATAAAAGGAGAACTAGAAAAATGGAAGAATATAAGTGTGAAACAAAAATCAATCAAAACGTATAAAAAAAGACAAACTTAAAAACAAGTTTGAATAATTTAGAAAAAATAGAATAACTGAATATTATTGTTTAGTTAATTTAGAAACATCAAAACCTGATTTCTTAAGAAACTCAATTGCTGATTCTTCTGTTAAATCTTGTTGCTTTATAGGTGGCTTAGGATTTCTAAATGATTCATAATCTGAAGGATTAAATATCTCTCCAGTAAGAATCATATGGTATATACTGACAAGCATCATTCTTGCAATTGCGATAATGGCTTTCTTGTGGCCTCGTCTCTTTTTGATACGAGAATACTTGATTCCAAAATAGCCCTCCTTATCTTTGATTGCTCCAAGAGCACACTGAACTAATAAAGGTTTTAAATATTGACCTGCTTTAGAAATACGAACTGATTTTTTCTTATTAGCACTTTCGTTATTTGCAGGTGCTAATCCAGCCCAACAGGTTAGTTGTTTATCTGATTCGAATTGTTTCATATCTACTCCGATTTCTGAAATAATAAGAATTGCAGATAAAGTGCTGATACCTGGTAGTTGGGTGATGTGCATGAATTGATCGAATATTGGTGCTGCACGTTTCATTATTTCGATTTCACAGTTATCAATATGGACTTGTAATTCTTCCATATGAATCATTGACTCATTCATTTTAAACCTTTGATCAGTTTCGATATTGCAGTGTTTAATGGAATCTAGAATCTTATCTTTATTTTTACATGATCCATGGATACATTTCAAAATTTTCTCATCTTCAATGATATCTGACTCAAGTACTTCTTTCATGATTGCTTGTGCAGACTTTCCAAACGGATCTGAAAATACAGAACCAATACCGATATTGGAAACTGTCATACAGTTTTGATATCGATTACGTTCAGAGGAACGCATCCCAACCAATTTATAGCGATAGCGAGATATTTCTCGTAAAGCTCTTATTTCTTTGGGCGGTATAAAAGAAAATTTGATTAGATCATGTTTAAATAAATCACAGATCCATTTTGAATCTTTCTTGTCAGTTTTCTTTCCTTTAATTGCTTTGACATATTTTGGATGAGTTAAGTAAATATTGATTTCATCTTCTAAGATGTTGAAAATTGGAATCCAATATTTACCAGTAGATTCCATGCATGCATCAAAGCATTTGTGATTAATGAGCCACTGTTTAAGATTCAGTAAATCAGGGTTTAAAGTTGAAAACGTTTCTTGGATGTATTCGGTAATACGAGTTTTCTTATTAGTAATACCGATTGAAGCCACAATGATATTCTTGTGAACATCCATGCCACAGCAGATTGGTCTAACAATCTTCATAAAAAAATCTCTCCTTTCATTGAAAGAAGAGAAGTGGCATTGACTGCTATCTAAGCTAATCACTCAGTTGATTGTACAATCATAAGTGTCCTGGCTCTAAGTCCAACTTATTTGTGCTTGAAAAGATAGCGACGACTTATAACAATTCAGGATATTCTATTTGAGTAGAATTGCCTACTCACCTCCACGTGCTCTGTAGTATACCACCTCTCTTTGATTATACTATTATATCGAGATGCACACTAGAGTTTTGGTGGATTTGAGTTTGGTTATATATTTGTGTCCGCGCAACGAAGGCGCGGGGAAATGGAGAAAACAATGAAAGAATTAATTTAATCTTAGAAAAGAACAACATTGTGTGGGACAATTTATCAAACTACGAAAAGAAATGCCTAGTACAATTAGAAGAATACTTTGATAATCAAATTAATGCTTCAAAGACTTTTTTCAAAAACATTTCATTTAATGGAATATCTATTTCTAATGTTACAAAGGATGTCCATATTGGTAAGAATGTGCCAAAACAACACGAATGTATTAATTATTATATTAAAATGCGTAATAGAGAATATATTAATATGTTGAACGAATGCGTTGGATACAAATCAAACAAATTAAATGAATTAAAACATGAAAACGAATTATTAAAAAACAGAGATGTTGATTATGAATTATTGAAATTTGAAAATGCAAGATTAGAAAAAGAAAATAAAGATATGCATAAAGAAATATTGAGACTTAATCGTTTGCTTTTAAAAAGACAACAAAGCAACAATTCAACATTAAATTAATTTTAAATCAATTTATATTCAATATTAATTAATGTTTTGGAAATAATTGAAGGGATACAAAATAAAAAAAGAATCCACTTATACAACAGATGTATTCGTGGATTCAATTACATATTTACTCAAATTTACTCAAAAATTGTTTGAATTATTCGAATTTAAGTTATTTTTGAGTTATATTGGTTCATATATATTTAATTATCGGACGGGTATCGAAAAAAAAGATTTTATCTAGAAATCGTCCCTTATTTTAAAAGGGTGATTTTTCGGAAGTCCTTGTCCCGTAAGCGTTACGGAGCTTGAGTTTTACCCTTGGAGGGATATTTCTCAAATTTATTTACTTCGCATAATGTATATTATGTAAATTTTATGTATTTTGAATTACATAGATTGTTGATATGACAAATGGAATAAGTGTTACTATAAATGTGCTTATAAATATAGTTTTATTGGTTTTGTTGATATTTTTAAGAATTGCAACACAACTCGATAAGTATAACAATAAATTTATAATATAAAATAGAATAATGATTATACTTATCTTTGTTTGTAATGCAAAAATGAATAGTAATACTGCAATAAAATCTGCAGCTAAAGCTGTAGTAATTATTTTTTTATTATTTGAATCCATTTTATTTCAATTTGGATAAAATGGATTTCCCAATTCCATTATATTTAACATCAAAATTATCACATATCGTAGCACCAATAATACCAAATGTATTTTCTTCATTTAATTGTTTATGATCTTTAAATTGTTTAGAATAAATGACTAATGGTACTTGTTCTCGAGTGTGATCTGTTCCTTTATATGTTGGATCATTACCATGATCAGCAGTAACCATAAGTAAATCATCATCTTTTAATTCATCAATAAGTATTTTTAATTGATTATCAAATGATTCAATTGCTTGACCATAACCAATTGCATTTCTACGATGTCCATACATTGCATCAAAATCTACTAAATTAATAAATGCAAGTCCATTAAAATCTTCATTTTTAGCAAGTTCAATGGTTTTATTCATTCCGTCTTCATTACTAACAGTTCTAATCTTTTTAGTAATTCCTTGATCAACAAAAATATCAGGTATCTTACCAACACCAATCACATCAAAATTATTTTCTTTTAAATCATCTAAAGCTGTTTTAGCAAATGGAGCAAGAGCATAATCATGTCTATTTGCAGTACGAGTAAATTGGCCTTCCCCACTACCTATATATGGACGGGCAATAACTCTACCTACTTTCCAACGATCATCCATAGCAATTTCTCTAGCAATTTCACATGCTTTATAAAGCTCATCTAATGGAATAATATCTTCATGCGCAGCAATTTGAAATACAGAATCAGCAGAAGTATAAACAATCCAGTCTCCAGTTTTCAATTGATGTTCACCATACATATCTAATATTTTTGTACCACTACATGCTATATTTCCAACACATTTACGTCCTGTTTTTTCTTCAAATAATTTAATAAATTCATCTGGGAATCCTGTATCAGTAAAAGTAATGAAAGGTTTTACTGTTTTTAATCCCATCATTTCCCAATGTCCAGTCATTGTATCTTTTCCATTCGATACTTCATTCAATTTCATTACATAGGCTTTTGGATATGAAATTTTATTAATTCCTTTAAAATCACCAAGTAAACCAAAGCCTAGCTTTTCTAATGTAGGTACATTTAAACCATCACATTTTTCACAAATATGTTGAACAGTATTTGTTCCCAAATCATCATATTTATCGGCATCTTTAGCATTTCCAATACCCATAGAATCACATACAATAACAAATATTCTTTTATAGTTCATTTTTATCGCTCTCCTTTTCAATGTTTTTATGACTTCTTAAATGAAATTTATTATAATCTTCTATCATTTTTTCATTTGATACGTGTGTATAGATTGTCGTTGTTGAAATATCACTATGTCCTAATAATTCTTGTATTGACCTTAAATCTGCACCATTTTCAAATAAATGAGTGGCAAATGTATGACGTAACGTATGAGGTGATATTTTTTTTTGAATAGAAGTTTTTTTTACTTCTTTTTGTAATATTGCATAAAAATCTTCTCTAGAAACTTTTTTTAAATGGTTATTAAAAAAAAGCAAATCAACATCTTTAAAATCCAATTTAGGATTTCTATAATCATAAATATATTTTCCCATAATTTTACAAACATAATCAGTTAAAGGAATAAGTCTTTCTTTGTCACCTTTTCCAATAACATTTAAGTATTTCATTTTCAAATTCAATTGATAGATCGTTAATGAAACAAGTTCTGATACACGTATTCCTGTTGCATAAAGCAATTCAAGCATTGCTCTATTTCTTGCGGAAATAAAATCATTCATTTCTATACTATTTAAAAGTATGTTTACTTCTTGTTTGCTAAGCACTGTTGGGAGCTTTTTTTGAGATTTTGGTAAATCAAAAGATTCCATAGGGTTACGTTCAATAATTTCTTCTTTTAATAGATATTTATAAAATGATCTTAATGAAACCATTTTTCTTGAGACGGTTGATGCAGATAAATGAGACAATGTTTTTAAATAAAAGCGGATATGTTCTTTGTGAATATCATCAATCTGATCAATTTGATGGTTTGCTTCTATATAATTAAAAAAAGCTTGTACATCTCTTATATAGTTTTCTATCGTACGTTCACTTGCATTTTTTTCTACAATCAAATATTGTTTAAATTCTAAAAGAGCATCTTTATTTTTCATTTAATCACCAAACATATTATAACATGTTGAATTGTTTTAATAAAATTATAAAATATATATTTTTATGAAACATGATAAAAATAGACATAAAACAACAATTATTAAATAGTTGAGCATATAATTTATTAAGAATTTTAATCTGAAGTTATCTTTTTGAATAAAAGTAAGCTTAAATGACTGTAAAGATAAATATGTTCCCATATACGATAAAATATAGCTTATTAGAAGTTCTAAAATAATTTGAGGAATAATGACAGCTATTATACTGTAAAACGTCTGAGATGAAAAATTTATACTTTTTAAAGAAAAAATAATACAACTTATACGATAGATTAATGAAAGTGAAATGATGGGTGCACCTATAAAACTGGTTGCAGAAAGAAAAACAATAACTATGTACACAGAGGTACAAAGTAAATAAGAATTAATAGGAACGGCTTTTGCATAAATCAATGTATAAAAAAGATGAGAAATGTTTATGTTTTTTCGTGTCATAAAAAAAACACATAGAAAAAAAATTGAATAGACAACATTAATGCATAAGTATTGATGTAAATATAATCTATTTTTACGAAAGAAAAAAGATATCATATAATTCCTCCCTACTGAAATATATGATATCTAATGTGAGTTATTCTTTTTTATTTAATAGCTGAGCTGCTGTCATCAATTTATAGTTGCTTTTATGATTTACATTTTTGATAAAATCTTCAATATGATTATTTGAAGATTTATGTTTAATATCTTCAAATAAATTCATTTGTTTTAAATATTTTGTTTGATTGATCGTATTATTCAATGAAACACCTAATAAACGAACAGGACGACCATCAAAGTTATTATCAAACAAGTATTTAACTGTGGAAATAATGGTTTCATACTCATTGGTATAATCGTTAATGAGTGTTTGTCTTGATACTGTTTCAAATCTTGAATATTTGAGTGTTATACCTATAGAGTTTGAAATAAGATTCTTATCTTTTGCTCTTTTAGAAACTTTCATTGTTAATTCTTTTAATGTGTCATTTAATACAACAACATCTGCTGTATCAAATTGTAGAGTGGTTGAATGTCCTACAGATTTTAATTCGCCTTTTTGATAGTTTACTTTACTTGTATCAATTCCATTAGCTTTTCTATAAAGCAATAAAGCATTTTTACCAATAATTTGCCTTAGTTTATTGTAATTATCATAATTAGCAACATCCCCAATCGTTAAAATACCAACTTCTTTTAATCGAGGTGCTGTTTTTTTACCAACCCCAAACATATCTGAAATATCAAGAGGCCACATTAATTCTTTATAATTGTGTCGATTTAAAACAGTGATTCCCATAGGCTTTTTCATATCGCTAGCCATTTTGGCCATAAATTTATTTGGAGCAATTCCAATAGAACATTTAAGTTTTAACTGTTCATAGACTTCATTTTGAATTTGTTTTGCTAGTAAAACAGGATTACTTGGATGTTTTGAAAAATAATCAGAAAAATCAACATAACATTCATCAATACTGGCAACTTCTAAAATAGAACTATAACTTCGTATAATTTCAAAAAAGCTTTGCGATAAATTTCTATACAAAGTAAAATTAACAGGCTTTATAACTAAATTTTTGCAAAGCTGTTTTGCTTGAAATAATGGCATAGCTGAATGAATACCATATTTTCTTGCCTCATAAGAGGCTGTTGAAACAATCGCTCTTCGACTATTTCCAGATATAACAAGTGGTTTTCCTTCCAATGTTGGATCGACAGAAACTTCAGCACTTGCATAAAAGGCATTTAAATCAATATGAAATATAATTTGCATTTAATCACCTCTTATGCATATTGTAACATATTTATGATTAAAAATAACGTTCTTTATGTGCTAACGCTGTTTTATGTGCTAGACGAAGTTTATCAGCAATCATTGCAATAAATTCAGAATTTGTTGGCTTTGATTTAGAAGCAGATACTGTATAACCAAAAATATCATCAATGGCTTCAGTATTACCTCGGTTCCAAGCAACTTCAATAGCATGTCTGATTGCACGTTCAACGCGTGATGAAGTGGTATTATAACTTCTTGCTATTTCAGGATAGAGCACTTTTGTAACTTGTCCTAATATATCAATGTTATAATAAGTTGTCATGATTGCACTTCTTAAATACATATATCCTTTGATATGTGCAGGAATACCAACTTCATGTAAAATCTCTGTAATCTCATTTTCAATTTTGATCTTTTGAATTTTTTTATCTTCGTTTTTCTTATCGACTTCTAGCTCTGCTTTATTATTTAAAACCTTTTTTAAAACATCCATAAAGTAGTCAAAGTCGACAGGTATTTTGAAGCAGTAGCTCACATTTAATTTTTCAAGAGTACTACTTATTAAAGGGCTTGTGAAACTTGTAAGGCATATTGCGTGTTGAAAAGCATCTTTATTAATTTCATTTACTTTTTCAAGAACGCCAATACCATCAATATCCGATAGCATTAAATCGACGATTACTAAATCACATTTGTTTGTTTCAAAAAAAGTAATAGCATCGACGGCATGAGTTGCAGTTCCAATAATTTGGTAATTTTGTACTTTATTTATTTGCTTTGTAATTTTATCTAACAACTCACGATTTTCTTCAATAATATAAATTCTACTTTTATCCATGATTACCTCCCTATTCACCTACCAACACGTTTATTATATAAATTATTACAATTTATGTTTAGTTTTTATAAAAAATTTTTTTAATTTTTATTAATTTACTTATTTAATTTTAGTGAAATACTAAAAATATCTACATATTTTTTTAAATATGCATTACAAATGTCGAATTTCGTAAAAAAGAGATGATAAAAACATCTCTTTTTACGAATTATTTATCATCCATTGGATAAACATTCCATATCCTTGCAAATTATTCTGTGAACTTGCATGTGTTATACAACCAATTAATTTATTATTTTGTATAATTGGTGAGCCACTCATTCCTTGAACTATTCCATTGGTTAAATCAATAACATCTTGATCAATAAGTGTAAAATGAATCCCTTTTTCAGCTGGTTGATCTTGTTTTATAATCTGATCAATACGTATTTTACACTTTTTAATCTCATTATTTTTTAGAACCGTTAAAAAATAAGCATCTCCTGTTTTTATTTCTTCTTGTGATGCTGTTTGATATACATTATTTTTAGGTAAAGAGCCTACTGTTCCAAAGACACCATAATCATTATTTTTTTCAATTTTTCCAAGACTCGAATCTTGAATATTTCCAATTTTTTGTCCAATTTCTAAATTTGAACTTTTTTTAATAGAACTAATAGGCGCTTCATAAACATTACCTTGTTCAATAATATTTTCATTATCATTTAAACAATGCCCTAAACTTGCAAATTCATTTGTATCCATTCGATAGTAAGTAACTGTACCAATTCCTTTTGTACTATCTTTAACATAGAGACCCGTACTAAATTCATCCCCTTTTTTATAGATATCCATTTGAATTGGTATTTGTTTACCTTCTCTTTCAACTATAAAATGAACTGTATTTGGTGAAAGTGCTTTTATGCTATTTGTGAGTTCTTCAATTGATGTTACTTTTTGATTTTCTACTTCAATGATTAAATCATTAATTTTAAAATAACGAGATGGATCAATTATTTGTTGATTTACTTCAATATCATAAAAACCTGTGATACAAATAGCATCATAATTTAAAACAATCCCTATTGATTCTCCACCAATCATCACATCAAGACCATAAATTTGAGTGATACACATTATGGATAATAAACATATAACGAGGGAAATTGTAAGCTTTTTAAAAAGCATAGATACCTCCTGTAGTCAATAGACTACATTTGAGTTTGGCATCTATGCTTTTTATTATACATTATTTTTTTTAAGTTGTTTTGCATGAGCTATGGATTGTTCAGTAATTTCTTTACCAGAGATCATTTTAGCAAGTTCGATAATACTGTCTTCATCACTTAAAATAGTTATTTTAACATTTGTATCATTGCTTTTTAATTGCTTACTTATTTGAAGATGATGATTAGCAAAACAAGCAACCTGGGCTAAATGTGTAATACAAATTACTTGTTGATTTTTTGAAATTTCTTTCATGATTTTTCCAATGCTTTCAGCAACTTTACCACTTACACCAGTATCAGCTTCATCAAATATAATTGTATTATTTTCATTATGCTGACATGCTGTTTTAATAGCAAGCATAATACGTGATAATTCTCCTCCTGAAGCAATTTTTTGTAACGGTTTAGCAACTTGTCCTACATTTGTAGAAACAACAATGCAAACAGAATCTATACCGTTTTCTGTTAAATTTGTTTTTTCAAATTGAAATTTAAAATCAACTTGAGGTAAATAAAGATCTTTTAAGATCTCCTTTACTTCATTTTCTAATATAAGAGCATTTTCTTGACGTAATTTTGAAATATCTAAAGCAATTTTAAATGCATTTTCTTGATTAGTTTTAAGTTTGCTTTCAAGAGTTGAAATAACACTCTCTCTGTTTTCAAAATATTGTATTTTTTTATCAAGTTCAGCTCTAAAATCTAATATATTTTCTATACTTGCCCCGTATTTGCGTTTTAATTTATTAAGTTTAAAATAAGTATCTTGAACCTCATTATATCGTTCTTCGCTAAAGTTTGATAATTGAAGATAATCATAGATATCATCATTAATTCCTTCAATAGAATAATAAGCATCATATAATTGATCATGAAGGTCTTGTATTTTAGAACTATCTATAGATGCAAGTTCATTTAACCCATCTTTAAATAAAGACATCATTCCTTTAGAAGAATCCATAATATTTTTATACTGTGAAATATGTTTAGCATTTTTTTCAAAATTATTTAATTCATTTCTTTCTTTAATAAATTCCTCTTCATCAAAATCATCTAAATGAAGTTCATCAATTTCGTTTTTTTGTGAGAGATAAAAATCATATTGTTCATCTGATAATTCTTCATTTTTTAGCTGTTTATACTCTTTTTCTAGCTTTTTGTATTGATTAAAATTATTAAAATATTTTTCTTTTAAAATACTTAATTTTTTTCCACAATAATCATCTAAAACTTGTAAATGATAAGATTGCTTAAATAATTGGTGTGTTTCAAATTGTGAATGAATATCCACAAGATTTGACATAACTGTTTTCAATAACATTTGGGTTGTTGAACGATAATTAATTTTAATGCTTGATTTCCCATCCTTTGTAATCTTTTTAGAAACAATAAGTTGTGTATCACTTGGTATATGCATTTCATCTAGAAGTGTATTTATTTTTTCATTAGAAGTAAACACACCTTCAATATAGGCATAATCTCGATTTTCTTTAACGAAGTTTGGTTGCGTTCTTTGACCTAAAAGTTGTCCAATGGCATCAATAATAATTGATTTCCCGGCACCAGTTTCACCAGTTAATACAGTCATTCCTGAATGAAAATCAATTTGAACTTGGTTAATAATTGCAAAATTTTCAATGTACAAACTTTCAAGCATAAATTACACCTCCATTATCCTTTAAAACAATCATGTGCTTCTTGTACGACTTGTTCTACTTGAAGTAAAGAATTTGTTCCTCCTACTTTAAAATGTGCTAAGAATTCAATATTTCCTTCTCCACCAGTAATTGGTGAATACGTTAAATTTTGAATACTAAATTGACATTCATTTGCATAAGAAATCACATTTTCAATGACTCTTTGATGTATTTTAGCGTCCTTAACAATTCCTTTTTTTCCGACGTCTTCTCGACCTGCTTCAAATTGTGGCTTGATTAATGCAACTATATCGTCCCCATCATTTAAAATATCTTTTAAAGGTTCAAAAATGAGTTTTAATGAAATAAAAGATACATCAATTGTTGCAATATTTGGGAGTTCATATTCAAATAAATCAGTTGTTGCATGTCTAAAATTTGTTTTTTCTTTAACAACAACACGTGAATCGTTTCTTAATTTCCAAACAAGTTGGTTCGTACCTACATCAACAGCGTATACGCGTTTCGCTTTGTTTTGTAAAGCACAATCTGTAAAACCACCTGTTGAAGATCCAATATCAACCATAACACGATCTGTCATTGTTATATCAAAATATTTAAGGGCTTTTTCAAGTTTTAAACCACCTCGAGAGACATAAGGCATCACAGATCCTTTTACAAATAATTCCATATCAACTGGCACTTTTGTTCCGGGCTTATCAATTATTTCATGATCATTATGAACAATTCCTGCCATGATAGCACGTTTAGCCTTTTCTCTTGAATCGAAAAAACCTTGTTCAACTAACAATAAATCAATTCTCTTTTTTTCCATTAAGTAATTCCTCACATTTTAATAATAACGATTTAATATCCACATGTTCATCTTCTAAAATTTCATTAACTTTCCCTTGTTTTGAAAAATGATCTTGAATAGCAATATGTTCAAAACTTCTTAAAATTCGATTTTCATTACAATATGTAAGTAATATAGAACCTAAAGAACCCGTTTTTAAGACAGTTTCATAAACAATAATTGGTTTCTCGTCATTTTTAAAAATCGTATGTACCATATTATAATCTATTGGTTTAATAAATCTTGCATTAATTAAGCGAATAGGTAAATGGTTTTCTTCAATCATGTTTTTAACTCTCATTACATTTTCACCATAACAAATAATCGTTAATTCATAATTTTCTTCACGACATTCTATTGTCCACGTTCCAATTTTCAAAGTATTATGATAATCAACTGGATGGTCATCTATACTGCCCCTTGGAATACGTAAAAAATAAGGTTTATTAAAATTAGTGAAACATGTATTAACGTATGTTCTTAATTCTTTAGCGTCTTTAGGTGCAAAATAGACAATATTAGGTATCGGTGTTAAAAAGCCAATATCAAAAACACCATGATGTGTTGGTCCATCTTCACCAACAATTCCGGCACGATCAATACTACATAAACAAGGTAACTTCATACGAGCTATATCATGATTAATTTGATCATAGGCTCTTTGAATAAAAGAAGAATAAACAGAAATAAAAGGTTTTTTCTTAGATATTGACAAACCTGCAGCAAAAGTCATGGCGTGTTCCTCAGCAATTCCTACATCAAAACAACGTTCAGGAAAAACTTTAAAAAGATTATCCATCGCTGATCCTTTCATCATAGCAGGTGTAATAGCAGTAACATCCTTATCAATTTTCATCCATTGAAATACTTGATCAGAAACAATAGATGACCAAGATTTTTTATTGGTAGATGTTAGAACATTTCCAGTTTTTACATTAAAAGGTGGTGTCCCGTGCCATTTTCCTTCTTTATCATTTTCTGCATAAGAATAACCTTTTCCTTTTTCTGTAACAACGTGCACAACAACACTTTTTTTATTTGTTTTTGCGATATTTAAGACACGAATAAGTTCTCCTATATTATGTCCATCAATAGGACCTAAATAATCCATACCAAAATCTTCAAAAATGGTATCATCTAAAAAACCGTGTTTTACAAAATCTTTCAAATATTTTGTTGCTTTATAAACACCTTCACCAAGTTTACCCTTTTGTAACATTGTACGATAATCATCTTTCATACGATTATAAGTATTAGAAATACGTATATTATTGAGAAAGTTATTCATCGCACCCGTACTTTTAGAAATAGACATTTGGTTATCATTTAAAATTAAAATCACTTTATTTTGTATTGATCCTAAATGGTTCAATGCTTCTAAAGATTCACCACCAACAACAGCCCCATCACCAATAACAGGTATAACATCAAAATATTCATGATTTAAATCTCTCGCAATCGCCATAGCAACCGCAGCTGAAAGTGCAGTAGAAGAATGTCCAGCTTCCCAAACATCATGTTTGCTTTCACAGCGCTTTTGAAACCCTGATAAGCCATTAAACTGACGTAATGTTGGAAATTGCTTTGCCCTTCCCGTTAAGATTTTATGAACATAACTTTGATGTCCAACATCAAAAAAAATCTTATCTTTTGGTGAATTAAAAACATAGTGTAACGCAATTGTCAGCTCAACAATTCCTAAGTTACTTGACAAATGCCCCCCTGTTTTTGAAACAGATTGAATAATAAATTGACGAATTTTATATGCCAATTCATTTAATTCATCTATATTCATTTCCATTAAAAAACTTGGATCTTTTATTTTATTTAAATCCATTTAACTCACTCTTTTCCATAAAAGCTCAATAATTTCAATAATTAAGCCATGATTAATTGATAAAGAATAAACAAGCTTGATTGCTTCTTTAAATAATTTATCTACTTCTTTTTGTGAAGCTTCAACACCTATTAAAGTCGTATACGTTTCTTTATGATTGCTTGCATCACTGCCAACAGGTTTTCCTAAGGTTTTACTATCAGAAATCACATCTAAAATATCATCCTGAATTTGAAATGCAAGCCCTACTTTATATCCAATTTCTTTCAAAACTTTTACATCTTGAGGACTTGCAATCAAACCACCAAGTTGAAAAGCACATGATAACAATTTGCCTGTTTTATAATGATGAATAGTATTGAGTTTATCAATAGATAATTTTTTATTTTCATTTTCAATATCTAATTCTTGTCCATAAATCATTCCTGAAATACCACTTGCTTGATAAAGACAAGAAATCAAGGCAATTTTTAAATCACCAGCCAAAGATGTTTTTATAATAATATTTACTGCTTCATTTAATAAACCATCACCAGCTAAAATAGCTGTTGCTTCGCCAAATTGTTTGTGACATGTCGGTTTTCCTCTTCTTAAATCATCATTATCCATTCCTGGTAAATCGTCATGAATCAAAGAATATGTATGAATCATTTCTAAAGCACACGCGATATCTATATAATCATGATAATTTTGATTGTAAGCTCTAATGACTTGCAAAACAATAAAAGGTCTAATTCTTTTTCCACCAGCTTGTAAAGAATAAAGCATAGCTTCTTTTACTTTACTCTTTGGATAATCATTTAAAATCGTTTTTAATCTTTGATTAATTTCATTTACAATATTATTCATGTTGTTCACCTACATCAAAGTCTTCAATTTTTCCATTTAAAAGAATTTTTGCGACTTTATCTTCAACATTATTTATTTTTTTTGAACAATAATTAGAAAGTTGAATTCCTTCTTGAAATAGATCAACACTTTGATCTAAAGAAGTTGTATCTTTTTCTAATAATTGAACAATTTCTTCTAATCGATTTAGCGCTTGTTCAAATGTCATATTTTCCATTTTATCACTCCTTATGCACTATTGCATTTACATAGCCATCTTTAAAAAGAATTGATATTTTATCTTGATTAGAAACATCATCTATTGATGAAATATTTTTATCATTTTTACTGACAATTGCATATCCTCTTTCCAAAGTATGAAGTGGACTTAAAGCATTTAATTTTGAAACCAAAGACATAAAATCAGTTTTACTGTATTTTATTTTATGTTTCATATTCTTTTTTAATAAATTGACTTGTGCAGCAATATGTTGATTATATTCATTTATAAAGATTTCATTACGAGAACTTAAAACAAGACTTAATTCTTTTTGCTTTGTTTTAGAAGTTTGTAATCTATTTTTCATTCCATTAATTAATCTTTCTTGAATATGATTTAAATATTGCGCTGAATCACCATAAATTTTTTCAGGATTATTAAATAAATAATAATTTTCATAACGAATTAATTCTTTTTTTGATGATTCAATTTTGTATTTCATATTTGTTTTCAATAAATTTGTAAGCTGCATTAAATTATCTTGCATTTCTAATAAATTAGGTGTCGCTTTAATAGCTGCTGCAGTAGGTGTCAAAGCACGAAAATCACTAACATAATCACAAATTGTAAAATCAGTTTCATGTCCAACGCCTGTAATAATCGGTGTTTTCAAGTCAAAAATTGTTCTTGCAAGTGTTTCTTCATTAAAGTTCAATAAATGTTCTAACGAACCCCCACCTCTTGCTAGAATAATCGTGTTAAATTTTAATTGATCTACATATTCTAACGTTTTAACAATATGAAGATAGGCATCTTTTCCTTGAACTGGTATTGGAAAAATGATAACTCGACAAATTGGAAATCTTGATTTGATTGTTTGCATAACATCCATTAAAGCAGCACTTGGATAAGCCGAAAGAACAGCAATTTTTCCTGGGTATAAAGGAATGTCTTTTTTATATTTTGAATCAAATAATCCTTCTTGATACAACTTTTTTTTCAAAGCTTCAAATTGTAAATACAAAACACCAATACCGTCGGGTTCAATTGTTCTTACAATAAGTTGATTATAGCCAGTTACTGCATAAACAGAAACACTAGCCTCTATTAAGACATGATCTCCATTTTTTAAATCAAATGTTAATTGCTTTGCAAAACCTTTATACATGATAGCACTTATATTTGATTTTTCATCTTTTAATGTAAAATATAAATGACCAGAATTAATATTTCTTTTTAGGTTTGAAATCTCACCTTTTATATAAATAATCTGTAATTGAGAATCTATATCTACTTTTCTTTTTAAATAGTTGTTTAACGCAGAAACCGTTAAATATTTTTTAGTCAATAGATGCTAAAACTCCATTGATAAATTTATAAGTATCCTCATCACAGTATTTTTTAGCAAGTTCAACTGCTTGATTAACAACAATTTCTTTTGAATAATCATTAAGTTCATAAATAGAAACATAAAGAATTGCCTTTTCCATTAATGAAAGTCTTTCTAATGTCCATCCTTTTTTCAAATGTTTTTGAATAAGAGGCTTGTATTCATCAATACGAGAAATTGTATTAAATACAAGTGTTTTGCATAAAGCCACTTCTCTATCTTCCATTCTAGGTTTATAATAATTATTCAAATAATTTTCAATTTCTTTATCTGTTGCATTTGTTAATAAATATTGATAAACAGCAATAACTGCTTTTTCTCTAATTAATTTTTTTCTTACTTTTTCCATAAAACATTTCCTTCCAAAAATATATTACTATTTTATCATATATTTGAGGCAATTTAAACAAATAAAAAGGAATCGTTTAAACAATTCCTAAAATTTAATCTTATTAACATTGATGTTAACTTTTACATTTCTAAAACCAATATATCGATCAATAGCATTAACAATTTCACTTTGAATTTGGGTAACAACTTTTCCAACATTTAAACCATAATCAATACAAATATTTAAATCAATAACAACTTGATTATGATCATTAATTTCAACATTAACAGCACCTTTTCCACCATCAAAATCAACACCTTCTATTTTACTCATTTCATGAGTTGTAATAGATTGAAAAACAGATAATTCAATATATTGTTCACCTAAATTATTTTTCTTTTCTACAACATAATATTCCATATGATTACTCCTTTTTTAACTATACCTATATTTTATATAAAATTGTCCAATTATTCAAGTTTAGTCTTCTACAAACTTTACTTCAATATCAAATTTATTATTATATTTCCCTTGAATACATTTAATGACGCGATTTGCATCTTTTGAAGTTGCTTCTTTTAATTTGATAACAACTTTCAAATGAGTATCATCAAGTTCTACAAAACATTCTTTATACCCTTTTTCTTTTAATAATTTACATATTGTATTTTCAGTTTCAATATCTGAATTTGTTTTTTCAATAGATGTCAACGCCTCTTGTATTTGTTTTTTTGATGATTTAGCCGATGCAATTACATCATTATTTTCAGCAAGTGTATTTTCATGATTTTCATTCAATTGATTTTGAAGAACCTCTATTTTACTAAGTTGTTTTGTTTGAACATTTGTTTGTTGATCAATAGGTGGAACAACTAAATAATAAACTGATAAAACAAGAATAAGTGTAAAAAGTGATAAAAAAGTAATAGCCTGTTTATTCATATAAATCCCCTCTCTATCATTTATATGAAGAAATCTTTTTTATATGAAAAAACACTAGAATAATCTAGTGTTTAAGCTCTACCTGAATATTTTCCTTCAGCAGTTGAAATAACAACCATTTCTCCTTCGTCAATAAATAAAGGAACTTTAATTTGGAAACCAGTTTCCAAAACAGCATTTTTAGTAGCCCCAGTTGCAGTATCTCCTTTAACCGCTGCTTCAGCTTCTGTAATTTGTAGAGTAACTTTATCAGGCAATTGAACACCTAATACTTCACCTTCGAAACTACGAATTGTAGCAGTTGCGCTTTCTTTTAAGAAATTCTTTTCCCATTCTAAGTTTTCTGCAGGAATTTCAATTTGTTCGTATGTTTCACCATCCATAAATACAAAAGCATCTCCTGTATTATATAAGTATTGCATTTCTTTTTTATCGATTTGAGCTCTTTTTACTTTATCATTCCCACCGAAAGTTAATTCAGTAGTTGATCCTGTACGTAAATTTTTCATTTTGACTTTAATATTTGCTGCAGCTCTAGCAGTTTTATTGTGAGAATAATCTAACACGACATATAAATTTCCATCTAATTGGAAAGTAACTCCAGGTTTTAAATCACTAACGTTAATCATAATAATCTCCTTTTTATTAATACTCTCGATGATTATAACAAATAATTATTATGAATGGAATATTTTTTCTAGTTAATTTCTTCTATTTTTTGAATAATATTTTTTTCTTTATTTAATTCAACATGGAATAGATATTTTTTATTATCTTTTTCTATAGTTGTTTCGATATAAAAATAATTTCCCATGTCATCTACAGTATAACTAATGGCATAGTCGTCAATAGTTAAATAATCGCTTAATAAAATACTATTTTTATTTTCATATTTATAATTCGCTAATAATATATTTTCAATAAGTCGTGTTTCGTTCACTTCTTTTAACCCCTTAAAACTGCGACTATTTAAAATTGTTATTTGGCATAAAGAAAAAATATTTAAAGATAGAATCAAAAGCAAAACAAGAGTTATTTGTAAGGCAGAGCCATTATTCGTTTTTAATTTCATAATCACTTCCTATAATATAACAAGACCAAATGTCATTTCTTTTAATCTCCATTCGAATCAAACTATCTCCTCCTTCAAATCGGACTTCATCGATTGCATTACATAAAATGTTATGCCCTGGTGTTAAAACCAAACGATCATTTTGTAAGATAACCTGGCATTGTTCGTCTTTTTCGTTTTTAAAAGTTAAACTATTTCCATATTCTATAGAATGCGCTGTTATTAATTCTTTTGATAACGTAGCTACTCCATTTTCTAAACGTGCATCTATTTTATTTCCATAATTAGAAAAATAAAGAGTTTTATAAAGAAATGAGCAATTAATGACAATCAAGGACGTAATTAAAAGACTTAATAAAACTTCTATTAATGTAAAGCCTCTTTTAGACATTGTTCAATTCCCTCTTCTAAATTTAATTTTTGTTCTTGATTACTCTGGATAGAAATATATTCTTGATATTCCTTTTCAATTCTTAGCCTTGTTTTTCCATTTAACGTATATAACGAAACAAGTAAAACAATAACAGAAATGAAAACGCTAAAAGCAAACAAGCTTTCAATTAAAGTGAATCCTTTACGATTGGAATTCATATTCACCACTTCCTAAATGAAAAACAATTTTTATCTTTTTTTGATTATTAGCCAAAACAATATGATTTGCCTGATTGATATTACCGTTTTTATTAAAATAAACCTCTTTAATTTTATCAAAATAGAACTTATCAGGAAGTTGAAAACTAATCTTTTGTTCATCTTTTAAATAATAAACTTCCTTTTTGGTAAAACATAAATCAATTCTTTGATGAGAAATTAATGATTCTTGTTTAGCCTGATCAATCATCATTCCTATTTGTTTTTGTACATTTTCAAAATTGTAATTATTTTGATGTGTAAAATAATATGGAATGGTAAGTAATGTTATTGAAACAATAATAGATAACACAAACAACATTTCTATCATAGTGAATCCTTTATTTTGAAACATAAGCTTCCCCGTCATTAATTTGAATTGCAAGTCCAGAAGGACAAACGGCTTGCTTTTCTTTTAAATAAGGATGACTGCCAGAAGTTAATTGTGACATGCTTGTTGGTAGTTCTCCATGCTCAATCTCGTATAACACAATTTGAGAGTTGACAACTTCAATTTGAGCATCACAGCTTTTTTCTTTAACAATACGATTTTTGCTGGTCACTTCAGGAATAACAAGAAGTAAAATCACTAAAATAACTGATATACAAAATATCATTTCGATCAATGTAAACCCATTTTCTTTTTTTATCATCATTTTCACCTATAGTTTTCCTTTCTTTTATTTTTATTTATAGAGTTGAAACAACATTCATCATTGGAATTATAATAGATACATAAACAACAATGACAAAACTTGCAACAAATCCATAAATCAAAGGAACAATTGTTTTAATAATACGTGAAATTAAACGATCTATTTGCATAAACGAAATATCTATATACTCTTTTAAAGATTTTTTTTCATTTTTATTATGAATAAGAACGATAAACATCTTAAAATCATCTGAAAAATAAGGAAATGCTTGGATGGCAGAATCAATATTTCTTCCTTCTAAAATAGAATTATACAATTCATAAACAATCATCTTAATATCGCTATCTTTTATCTTGTTATAAAGAAGTTCAATAATAGTTGTTGCATCATAATTATTCATCAGCAACTCATCGTAATAGATAGCAAATTTAAGCGAGTAATACTTACAAATAACATTTTTAACTAATCGCGTATGTTCGATCATAAAATCAATATATTGAAAATGTTGATGTGTTACAGAAATCTTTACAAATAAAACAATAGAAACAACTACAACAAAAACAAATATCAAAAACAAAGGAATAATTTTGAGAAGGGTAAAGAAAAATTCAGTAATTAAACTTTTTTCAATGTTAAAATCAATAAATAGAATTTCTACTTGTGGCAATAGAAATAAAACAACAAAAATAGAAAAAACAAAGAGAAAAATCAACATAAAAAGTGGATAACCTAATTTCTTTATAATAATTTTTTTAATTTCTTCTCTTTTCTTACAAATAGCGAGTGTTTTTTCTAAAGCATCATCAATTGAAAAATCATGTTTAAAGAAAGAAAAATATTCTTTAAATAAACCAGGTAAATTCATTTTTAGTAATGCTTCATCTACTGTTTCTCCTTGATAAAGATATTTTTCCAAATCACTTACTTGTTTTTTAAAATCAAGCATTTTGCATAAATCCAACAAATCATGTATTGAATATCCTTGCTTTAAAAAGAAAATCATATATTCTATAAAATCTAATGTTACTCTATTCATCTAAAATACCTTTATCAACCAATGTTTTATGAGCTTTTTTAAAATCATAATAATTGACTTTTTTGTTTTTAAAATAATTTTGTAAACTTTGCTTATCCATAAATTCACTTTCAACAACAATTTTTTGTTTTTTATTGATGTTCATTTTTTGTGTCATCACCCCAATTAATACATCTTCTAAATCTAATAACTGGATATTCAAATTTACAAGTCTTTTTAATGTGTTTATACAATGACTTGCATGAAGTGTTGTCAAAACTAAATGACCTGTCAAAGCACATGTTAACGCAAGTTGCGCCGTTGTTTCATCTCGTATTTCACCTATCATGATTACGTCAGGGTCATGTCTTAATATTTGTTTAAGCGATTCGTTATAATTGATTCCTTGTTTTTCATTTAATTCAATTTGAAGACAATAATCTTTTTCAATTTCAATAGGATCTTCCAATGTAATAATATTCTTTTGATAATGTTTATTGATTTCATCAAGTAAAGCATAGAGTGTTGTTGATTTTCCCGATCCCGTCGCCCCGCTAATAATAAATAAACCATTTTCTTGTTTTGCTATTTGTTTTAGAAATTGATTTACATGAAAATCATAAGTTAAGTTATTTAATGTAAGTTTTTGATGATTATTCAGTATTCTAATAACAAGTGAATCCATCTCTTTTCCCATCAAAGATGAAATTCTGAGATTATATTTTCTATTGTTATATTCAAAAATACAATGTCCTGTTTGTGGCTTTCTAAAATAATTTAAATCTATTTTAGAAATAAAACGAATATAATTTAATAGTTTTGTCATTCGTTTTGAATCAATCGTATCGTAATCATAAAGCCTCCCTTTCTTTCTAAACTTTATAATACCTTTTTCTTTAGATAATAAGTGAATATCACTTACTTTCTCTTTAAGAGCGTCATAGACTAATTGTTCAAATAACTCGTTCATATTGTTCCTCCTACTAGTTTATTCGCTCTTTTTTTGTTTTTTTCTTCAAAAAAATGAAAAAAAACAAAAAAATCGTTTTTACAAACGATTTAAGTACGGATTATTCCTTTTTTCATCATCGAGTGTTGTTGATGGTCCATGCCCGGGATAAATAAGATAGTTTCCTGAAATACCTTTAATTTTTTCAATAGAAGCAATTGTTTCTTCTAATGAAGAATTAGGAAAATCATATCTTCCAACAGCACCTTTAAAGATAACATCCCCAGAAAAGATAATATGATGATCTTGAAAAATCACAAAACAAGAACCATGAGTATGTCCAGGTAAATTTAAAAATTGAATTTTAAAACCTGCACATTCTATGAAATCTTTTACAAGAGTTATTTTTGTTTGCATGTTTAATGGTTTTGAATAATTAGATAAATTAATGTCATCATCATAGAAACAATTATAATCTCTTTCATGAAGATAAACAGAACATTGATATTTATTTACCAAGTCATCAACGGCGCCAATATGATCAAAATGTCCATGCGTTAAAAGAATAGCTGAAATATTTAAATGGTTTTCATTTAAATATTGTATTATTTTTTCACTTTCAGCACCAGGATCAACAATTAAAGACTGATTACCATTTTCAATAATATAACAATTGGTTGCCATTTGACCCAGTGTCATATGTTTGATTTTGAGTTCTTCCATATTTTTTCCTCATAATAAAAAATAAGCCGAGGCTTATTTTTTTTCTTTGTGTACAGTTTTTTTATTGCATCTTGGGCAATATTTATTAACTTCCATTCTATCTGGATGATTTCTTTTATTCTTAGTGTTGATATAATTTTCTTCACCACATTCTGTACATTTTAAAATGATATTATCTCTCATGATTACACCTCCGCATCACTAAAACTTTCTTACACATAATAACATAATAATTTATGAAATACTAGCATTTTTTTAATTTAGTCCATATTTTTCTACATATTTATCGACAACTTGATTTGCAATAATTGGCGCAGATGAATCAGCACCAGTAGAAGAACGATCTTCACGTTCAGCAACACTTGCAAAAGCAACAATTGGTTTACTATCTTCTGTTGCTGAAATATAACCAATTTGTAAGTGGTTAGGATGATCGACATTATCACCAGGATCATATTTTTCTGCAGTTCCTGTTTTACAGTAAGCAGCATAAGGCTTTTGAGACCAATACGTATGAGATGTTCCATCACTTCTTGTAACACAAGCACGCATTCCTTTTTTGATTTGTTGGAAGGCTTCTACTTGTGAAGAAACATCATCTTGAATATTTGTTTTAAATTTATAAGTTGAAACATTGTTGCCTGCATCGTTTGTTTTAAATGATTCAACTAAGAAATGAGGTTGTACTTTTTTACCCATGTTTGCCACCGTGCATGTATATTGTGCTAATTGAATTGGTGTATATGTATCATATTGTCCAATACAAGCATCTAACAATAAACCAGCTTCAGATCTTTGTCCTTTATATCCATCACCTTCGTTTGGTACATCAAGTCCTGTTTTTACTCCTAAACCTAATTCACCAAAATCACGTCTAATAATTGTAAGTGTTTTTACAAATTTATTGAAATCAACGTTTAAGGACGCATTTGGAACATAATTGACATCGGCAAGTTTCATTGCAATTCTAAACATGTAAACGTTTGAAGACCACGCTAGTGCATCGACTTCATTGATATTTCCCATTGGTTTCCAAGACTTCTTTTCTTTTGAACCTCTAATTTTAATCGGTTCATCGACAAAATACGTATTTGGAACAATAATATTTTCTTTAAAAGCTGTATAAAGTGTTCCTGCTTTTGATGTAGACCCTATTTCAACTTGTCCTAAATAGTTGAAAGAAGAAATATCAGATACTTCACCTGTGGTTTTATCAATTTTTTTTGCTGACATTACTAATACTTCACCAGTATTGGGATCCATCATTACAAAATACATTTTTTCAAAGTATTTATTAAAACTATTACATGCTTTTAATTCATTAGTAATTAGTTCGTCTGCGAATGTTTGAAGCTCCCAATCAATTGACAAACGAATATTATTTCCTTTTTGGCCATTAATGCTATTTGTCACAATAGGATCTCCATTACTATTGTATTTAATAGAGTAAGATGAATTTGTTGCTTTTAAAATATCTTCATATTGTTTTTCTAAACCGCTCGTTCCAACACGACTATCATTTGTATATCCTAAAGCTAAAAGTTCATTTTTCATTTCTGAAGGTAATCCTTGTCTTTTTGTAGTTACTTTTCCAAAAATAGAAGAAAGTTGTCCATCCACCATTGATTGACGTGACCAACCACTACTAATTTGAATACCTTTTAAAACATTTGCATTTTCACCAATAACACTCGCTTCTTCAACAGAAATTCCTTCAGCAAGTGTCACAGATCCTTTTTTACATCGTTTCATTAAATATTCAAAACGAACTTGTTCAATTTCATCATGTGTCGTATTTTGATAGATATAGTCTAACGTTAATTTGGAAATAATTAGATTTTTCTTTGCTTTTTCATAATCTGAACTATCAGGATTATCTTTTTTTAATCGTGACAACTCTTTATTACTAATCAAACTTTCAGCAAGTTTTTCATGGGCAATGATAAAATAATCTTTGATATTTCTTTCTGTGACATTATTTACATTCTTTGGTTCAAAATCAATATCTAATTTTTTACTCAAAAATTTTGCAATGTATGTAATTTCTTTATCTGTAATTGATTTTGGCGCATAATAATTAACACATATAACATTTTCATTACCTACAAGTTTTGTATAATTACGATCATAGATTTCTCCACGAGGAGCATCATTTGTAAATGTTGAAGTTCCATAAGTTTCCAACTTCACTTTTAAATTATCTGCTTGCGTTAATTGCACATAACCAAGTCTAATAATTAATATAATAATCAAAATAATTGTCAGACATATTAGCTCAATTAATCTTTTTGAAACAATAATTTCTGTCTTACTATTTTGATATTCCTTTTCTTCACTAAAACCATGAAAACGTACTTTTGAGTTATTTTTATTATTAAACAATTTCAAAATATTACGCCTCCTTCCGCATGTGTATTATATTATACTTTAATTAAATAGTAAATTTGAATTATGGTCTAAAAACAATAATTTCACATTTTTATATCAAAATAGCAGCTCAAGCTGCTATTCATCATCAACAGATAAAATTGCCATGAATGCTTCTTGAGGAATTTCAACACTTCCCACAGCTTTCATACGTTTTTTACCCTCTTTTTGTTTTTCTAATAATTTCTTTTTACGAGAAATATCTCCACCATAACATTTAGCAAGGACATTTTTTCGCATTGCTTTGATGGTTGTACGGGCAATGATTTTTCCTTGAAGTGCTGCTTGAACTGGTACTTCAAACATTTGTTTAGGAATAATTTCTTTTAATTTTTCACAAATGACTTTACCTCGACTATAAGCAAAATCTTTATGAACAATGGAAGAAAGTGCATCTACAACATCTCCATTTAATAAGATATCCATTTTTTGAAGTTTACTTTCACGATAACCAATCAACTCATAATCGAAAGAAGCATACCCTTTTGTACTTGATTTTAATTTATCAAAGAAATCATATACGATTTCTGATAAAGGAATATTATAGATAATATTCCTACGTGTATCATCAATATATTCAATATCAACATACTCACCACGTTTTGATTGACATAATTCCATAATAGAACCAATGTATTCATTTGGTGTCATAATTGAAGCTTTAACATAAGGTTCTTCAATAAAATCAATCACTTGAGGTGCAGGCATCATCGCTGGGTTATCAATTTCAACCATTGTTTTATCTGTTAAATAAACACGATAAATAACTGATGGTGCTGTCGCAATCAATTCTAAATCAAATTCTCTTTCAAGACGTTCTTGAATAACATCCATGTGTAATAATCCTAAGAAGCCACATCTAAATCCAAAGCCCAAAGCTTGTGATGTTTCTGGTTCAAATACTAAAGATGAATCACTTAATTGGATTTTTTCTAAAGCTTCACGTAAGTTTTTATATTTAGAATTATCTACTGGATAAAGACCACAATAAACCATCGGGTTTAATTTACGATAGCCAGGTAATTGTTCATAACTTTCATTTTCTAAAGTTGTAATTGTATCCCCAACATGTACATTTTGAATTGATTTAATTGCTGCTGAAATCCATCCAACTTCACCACAAACAAGTTCATCTTTTTTGATTTCGGCTGGTGTTCTTACCCCAACTTCTGTTACTTCATAAGTGGCACCAGTGGCCATAAATTTAATATGATCACCTACTTTAATAGATCCTTCTTTAATTCTTACAAAAACAACGACACCACGATAACTGTCATAGAATGAATCAAATATTAATGCTTGTGTAGGATTATCTACACTTCCTTGAGGAGCTGGTATATCTCTTACAATCATTTCTAAGACATCTTGTACATTAAGACCACTTTTTGCTGAAATAAGAGGTGCATGATCTGCAGGTAAGCCAATAACATCTTCTATTTCTTTAATAACACGTTGTGGATTAGCACTTGGTAAATCTACTTTATTAATAACTGGTAAAATTTCCAAATCATTATCTAAAGCTAAATACACATTTGCAAGTGTTTGTGCTTCAACACCTTGTGCAGCATCTACAACTAATACTGCCCCTTCACATGCTGCAAGGGAACGAGAAACCTCGTATGTAAAGTCAACATGACCTGGAGTATCAATCAGATGTAATAAATAAGTTTGTCCATCTTTTGCTTTATATTGTAATTGCACCGCATTTAATTTAATTGTAATTCCTCTTTCTCTTTCTAGCTCCATACTATCTAATAATTGAGCTTTCATTTCACGATCAGAAACAGCCCCTGTCATTTCTAGAATTCTATCTGCTAAAGTACTTTTTCCATGATCGATATGAGCTATAATTGAGAAGTTTCTTATTTTATGTTGTTCTATCGCCATTATATATTCACCGACTTTCAGTAACTCATTTTAACAAAAAATAACGCAATTGACAATTTATTTATAGAAATAATTATTTGCTGCTTCTTTTAAAAAAATGATTTAATCTAAATGTTTCATTTGTGCTCCATAAATCGATTGATTTCCATTTACTAAATAAGCAAAAATACAAACAATAATAAAGAGTATCATATTATTTCCACCAAACACTTCTATACTAATCATCATAGGTGCTATTAATGTATTCGTTGCTGAAGCAAAAACAGCAACATAACCTAAGGCTGCACATAGTTCTATTGGTAAAATAGCATCTGTTATTTTTCAGTTAATTCATTTTCATTTATTAAATCTTGGTCATATTTCTCTTGAACTTCTTTATCACTTTTATTTAGTTCTTCAGCCAAGTTACTTATTTCTTCGTTTGACATATGTATGAGATTATTAATTTGATTTTTTAGATAAGTTATATTTTGTTGTTGATAATCATAATAATCCACGTAAAATTTAGCGATTAAAAAAGTATAACATAATTCAAAATCATATGCGCCCTTATTCATTCTTAATGATGTATCTTGTATAGATCTCTTTACTATCTCAACAAATTCATTTTTTAATAGTGATTCTTGCGAAATAAGTTCAAATAATTGATTACATGTTTCTTCATCTAAACACGTATGATATTTTAAATCAGAAATCTTGGCAACTGTAATTCCTAATTGAGTACTTAAATGTTTTTTTAACTTTGTTTGAGAGATATCTTTTCCTACTATTTTAGTAAATTCTTTTACTTTTCTTCTAATAAATGTACTATTCTTGATTTTATCAATCAAAACACCCACTCTTCTTGTGAAAAATCGCCATAATCATTTACTTTCGTTACCAATTTATCTGACGAGAGATCATAAGAGTTATTCTTTTGAATAAACTTTTCTTCAGTATTTAACAAAAACATCACCCTCTTTACTTATTTCTTTTGTTATATCATTAGGGAGACTTTATTTGTTAAATAAAAAAGACATTATTCGATAAAATCTAAATATTAATAATCGAGCAAAAGTTATCTATGAAACGATGAAAAAAGTTTGATTCTTGTATTTTTATTTAATATTTTCATCAAACAAAACACGAGCATTACTTAAATCCAAATCATCTACATGATTGATCATTCCTTGATGATATCTCTTTTGATTAATATTGTGATAACTTATAATATTAAAATGAACTTCTTGATCTACAGCAACAACGATTAAGTTTTGTCTTTTTTGATGATCATTCTTTTCTTGTGCTTTAAAGACATAAATATATTTAAAACATTGTTTGAGTGTTTTTACAACATTCTTTATATTTTGACTATATTTACCACTTAATGAACCAATGATATTTGTTATATAAACTCCTTGTGGATTTAAAGATTCTTTTATTCTTTTGATTGCTTCCAACGAATGAAGTTCTAATACTAAATTTTCACCAATAAAGACATCACTTAAAATAGCATCATATTTCTTTTTGTTCCTATTTATATAATCTCTTCCGTTTTCAAAATAACAATGAAATCTATTTTTATTCTTATCAAATTTATTAATAGTTTCTTCTAAATAGAAGTATTTATTAGAAATATCATAAAGAACTTTGTTAATTTCAACAACATCAATATTTCCTTGATGATGTGCTAAAAAATATTTAGGATAATGAAAAGCACCACCACCAATTAACAAAACATCATTAATTTGTCTATCTTCTAAATAATTTTCATCAAACATTAAATCAAATAAATACATATATTCAAAAAGTAATTCATTTTGTAATTCTTCTTCTATATAAGTTGCTGATTCCATACCACCATCTATATCAAGAACTCTTACTCGATGCTTATCATGTCGACCATAGCTAATGGTAATATGCCCATAAGGACTTTCTATTTCAATCTTATCGTTATACAATTTTTATTACCCTACCTTTAAAATTTAAACGGATCCCAATTTGGTTTTCCGCTATCATAGTAATCACATGATTCTTGCCAAGATTTCATTTCATCTTTAATGGTATCGCATAAACATTCATAGTCATCTTTTTTTAATTTATCATGATTCATCATTGATTTATAAAACTTTTTAAAACTAGCTGCTGTTTCTTTTATAGAATTTGGTGAAGACCACATACATTTTCTAATAAAGAAATCTCTAAAGAACAAATCTACTTCATTATTAACTTCTTCATAATTTGCATTATTACGATTTAATAAATATTCATTGATAAAGAAATCAACATTTTGTATATGTTTCTTAATTGTTTTATCAGATAGATTTGAAAGATCTTCTTTAAAAATATTTAATAATTCTTCATGTTGTTTTACAATTTTTTCTTTGTCAAACGGTTCTTTAAAATACATAGACAGATCTCCTTTGTTTTTAAATTATTATAATCAACTTTCTTTTATCTAATTTTATCATATTTAATAATTGTTCTATAGTAATTCTAAAAATAATTTAAAAACAGGAATATTACAACACAATTGTTGTTCATCCTGTTTTATTATTTATTAATATCTAATACTGCATAACATGCATCTCTAAACGCATCTAAGCAACATTTGCTTTTTTAGGATGTGAAGTCATAGAGAGACTATCTATTGCTTCTTCTAATAATCCTGGATTTCTTATTCACGTAATATGTTTGATACTTGGATCATACAAAGAATTACAGAAGCAATCATAACAACCTTGATTATATCCAATACAATAACGAATTTGATTCATTTGACCATTTTTATCTTTATTACAAAAATTTGCATCGGTAAGTTGCGTACGCGCCATTATAATTAAATCTACTTTATCATCTTCTAATATCTTTTCAGCAAATTCAGGAGTATTGATATGTCCACAAGGCATTGTAAACATTCCTGTTTCTTTACGAATACATGCACCATCTTCTACATTGAATCCATTTTCAATATCTACAGGAGCTACTTCATAAAGAGTTACAACTGTTATAATATTTCGACGTGATATATTTAAAACATCGACACCATATTCTTTGGCATCTTTACAAAAGTCAATCACTTCTTCAATAATTAATCCACTTTCAAACATATCATCATGACAATCTATTTTCAAAAAATAAAGGCACGGCTTCTAGTATATTTTAACGAATAGCTTTAATACATTCAAGTGGAAATTTCTATTGATCTTCAAAACTCCCACTCCATTCATTACTTCGATGATTGATTTCACTAGAAGGCATTGAGTGTGGTAAATAATTATGAGCGAAACGAAATTCTGAACAATCAAATCCAGCTTCAACTGAACATTTAGCTACCTCAATAATTTTATTAACAATATCCCATAATCTTTCAGAAGTAATTCCTGGTACAGTATATTCTACACTTAGTGGCATATCATTTTGAACTAGAATTTTTGCTTTTTAATCTAAATCAATAGCTAAACCTCCTTGCAAAAGTTGAATACATGTTTTATCACCAGCATCATGTACTACATCATTTAATTTTTTTAAGCCATTAATATACTTATCTTCAGCTATAAATAAAAACCCAAAATGTGCACTTGCTTTATCAACAGCAATAACCTCACCCATATTTAAACCATTACCACCCTTAGCACGTGCTACATGATAAACAATCAACTTATCTATAACACTTTATCTGCCTTCACTTTTCACACTTTCATGCGTACCTATCGCAGACATCACAACACGATTTTTTAATTTCATGCCACGAATCTATATTGGTTCAAATAATTTATCAAATATTTCTTTTTCCTCCTAAGCATTTGCTTTTTTTCTCTTAATCATAGCATTATGCAAAAGTGCTATCAAACAAAATATAGAGAAATTAATTTTTAAATCTATTTTCTTTATGTTAAAATTTATAAAGAAATAATATTAAATATTTGGAGAAATAAAATGAACAGCTATATCAAACAGTGGTTAGAAATTATAGAAAATATGAATAATGATAATACATATAAACTTGCATGGGGAAGAGCTATTATTGAACTATGTTTTGAAACAAATCAATTAGATGAACAAGTAACTTTTACATTTCAGCATATTGCAAAAAAGATGATTAAATATTATTGGAATCAAACCTATTTCTTTCATCTTGATCAAAGTCCAAACAAAAAGAAAATTCCCGTTTTAGTTCAAAATGTCAAGCTTCTAATTGATCTATATGAATCTATTCAACGTACTCATGTTCCTGTTTGGTTTGATAAAGCTGAGACTATTTTAAAACATGAAAAACAATATCGTAAAATTATAAACGACAGTGCTAAAACATTAAAAAATGATGTTTCTTGGAGATTTAAATTAGCAAATAAAAAAGAATATGATCTTTATTATTTAGATAAAAATTGCATGTTTATTTCTTTTACTAAACAACAAGTACTATCGCTTAAAGAATATAGTTTTGTTTTATCTCAACTTATTAATTTTAAATGGGCTCAACTTCTTGAAAAATTTAATCATTCTCCAAGAATTGCTTCTAAAGTAAAAGGTATTTCTGATAATACTATTAAAAGAAGCAGTTTAACAAAATATAAAAATATTCTTTTAAAAAGCAATAACTATCAAGCAATTGATTTTTATACTGGAAAAGTATTACAAGAAAATGATATTTCTGTTGATCATGTCATTCCGTGGTCTTTCATGTACAGTAATGATATTTGGAACTTAGTTTTAACAAGCAAATCAAATAATTCATCAAAATCAAATATCATTCCTTCTCAAGGTGTAATAGAGAGTTTAAAAGAAAGGAATGCTCGACTAGTTAAATTAATTAATGATAACAAGTATAAAGATGAATTACTTTTAGCTATAGAAAATGATTATGTTGATAAGTTTTATTTAGCTATGAAAATCTAGTAACATCAATTTGTCTTCTTTTTTGAATATCACTTTTTTTAAAATAAAAAGTACATCTTGTTATTTTAAATCACCTATATTTAAGATTTTATTTAGCATATTAATAATTTTTTCTCTTTCCCCACTACCTGTTGTAGAAAATCTTAATAAAGGAATATAATAAAGTTCAAAAATATGATTTTTAGCAAATCTCTCTTTGCTTGTGCTGTTTCCTTCTGATGAAAAGCATAGCCATCTACTTCAATAGCGAGAATTGCTCTTTTGCTTATCCTATTATAAACAAGAAAATCAACATGCGTTGCTGGATTCATAGCATATAAGCACTCATCATCATTTAATAAATAAGGATTTTTTATAAGCATATTGACAGGAAAATGGCACACAAAATCTAACATTTTATAATCATCATTTTTTAATATTTCTTCTAATAAAGTATACATTAGGTTTTCTGAATCATATTCTAATTTTCTGTTATTTTTGTTCAAAAATAACTTTCTTTCTTTTGTGTATTGTTTATATAAATAATCAAAAATAGAATAAACATTACTCTCTACAACTTCAAAATTATTATATTGAATGTAATCTATTAAATCCATTATATTTCTTTCTTTATTTTGTTCATTTCCAGTAACAACCAATATCAATTTTTTCTTTGCTCTTGAAACAGCAACATTGAGCAAATACGGATCATCAACAAAATCAGTTATTTCATCTTCGACAGTAGAAATAATAATAGTATCCTTTTCTTTTCCTTGAAATTTATGTACTGTTGCTTGTTCAATGCCATCTATTTGTTCTTTCAAAGACTGAACTTGGTTATTATATGGTGCATATGATACCCGTTTCTTTCTTATTTGTAATATCATTTGGTATGATTTCATTTTTTATAATATCAATTTGTCTTTGACTAAAATGATTTCGAGAATGATTTCCTTTTACTGTTTTAATTACTTTTAAAACATCTTTTTCGCCATGATCTTCTGTCATAATAATCAAATTGCCTCGATAAAACTTTTGATTACAGAACTCAATTATTTTAGGATGGCAACGATAGTGTTCTCTTAACATCGTTTGTGTCACATTTGGCATAACTTCTAAAACAGATTGTAAAAAACTGTTTGTAAATCGATATCCTTTGCTTAAATTGTATTGATTAAATATCGCATCTGCTCGTATTTCAGTATGTTTATCTACAACATTTGGTAATTGATTTGTATCCCCAACAATGACCATATTTTTAGCACAGGACATAGCAAGTGCTCCAGTAGCAATATCAACTTGTGAAGCTTCATCCATAATTACATAATCATAAACGACATTATCATTCAAACTATCTCTTGAGGAAAATGTTGTACTTAATATTACCGGATATTCATTTAATATATCATAAGGATTTTTCAAGAAATCTTCTGATGTAAATAACTGCCTGTAAGTATTTTTTTCGTACTTGTTTGCCAGATAATTTTTTAAGAATTTCATCGAATCATTTGTTAAATTATCTAATAAATGATTACTTGTATTATTTAAATATGCTGTAATGTCATTCAATTCTTTTAAGACTTCATTTTCTCTTGTTTCATAATAAAAAGCTTGGAAAGTTGTTATAATTTGAGATATTTCTAATGAATAAATACTAAAATTGTATAAACCATATTTAAAAAAGAATTTAAGTTTAAAAAAGAAATTAATATCCTTATTTACTTCTGAAATACTTTGACATTCTTGCCATAACTTCATCCATTTATTCGACTTCATACTTCTTTTATATTTTGTATAATCCACAGTTACATTTGTTTCATTTAAATATTCATTAAAATACTTTCGTTCTATTTTAAGACGATTCAGTTCTTGATTTAATTGTGCCAATCTTTCTTGTTTATCAAATACTGTTTTTAATTTCTTTGAATTTTCTTGAACCTGTTGCATAAAATCATCTTGAATGTCATCACTTTTCCATGACGTAAAATCTGGGTAATTTGTTTTTTGATTATTAATAAAATTTGTTTTATTATCACTTTTCCCTAACGTTGCGACAATAAATCCCAAATTATATTTTGACGATGAGAGTTTTTCAAAAACATTTTCAGTTGCGGAATTATTGTTAGAAACAACTTGAACAGTTTTTCCTTGAATTAATATATTAGCAATAATATTTAAAATTGTTTGCGTTTTTCCAGTGCCAGGTGGACCTTGTATCACGCTTATTTGATTTTCCATAGCTCGCTTAACTGCAACATATTGACTATTATTACAGCCAAATGGGAAAATAGGCATGTATTCTCCATCAATACTTTCTTTTAATGATTTTGGATTAAGATATTTGGTAAGTGCAACATCACTTCTAAGAAATGAAATTTTTTTAAACTTTTTAGGTAACAATTGTTCCCCATTACTTTCATTTTTTAAATTACTTAATTTTGATGTTTCTTTAATATAATCAAATACATTTGCTGCATCTTTTTTATTTAAGTAGGATTCTTGAATATCTAATTGACTTTTATAATAATCTCTTTCCACATTATTTTTGAAACAAACATGAATATAAGTTGCATCTTTTCCTACAAATTCATAAATTGCTTCTACACTAAAAAAATTTTTCCCATCCTTACTTAAATGATATTTTCTTGGATCAAGAAACTTAGGATTCTCTAGAAATTCAACATTATCCAAAATATAAGAATATGTTTTTCTATTATTAAACGTAACATTCATTTTGTGACTTGCATCATCTTGTTCCAAAAATTTGATATCTCTTGTTTTTATTTCACCTTTTATAATGATCATGTATTTTGTTGTATTCATCTTTATCACCGCTTTAACTATTATTAAATACATCATACCTTATTAAAAGAAATTTTTAAATGCATTTTCTTTATTAAGTAATTGTCTCATATTGCTAGATTAAATCTTTGCATTTTATTTCTTATACATTCCAAACAGTGACATCAACAAACACCAAATTGCTCTTAATGGTAAAATGATGATGTAAAAAATAATTTAAATATTGTCCACATAATTACCACCTCCTAACTTTTAAACTAACATATTCTTTATAAACAGAATGTCCTTGTTCCTTTCCTAAATGATTAATTAAACCTTCTTCTAATGGTAGATTTTGCATTGATGCTTCTTCAATATAATGTCTAATGTGAAAATGTCTTGATTTTAAAAATCTTTCATGAGATTCATATTTATCATAAATATGATGAAGTTTTTCAATACATTGGTGATATTCATATAAAGCATCCTCTTTATTTTCAAAAGATCCAACATGTGTTCCAGAATAATAAAGTTCATAACTCATTTGATAAATATCAAATTCAATAAATGTTTTAACCATACCAATTGTATTAATATATTCTTCTACAACAAATAATTTCTTTTCATTTTTACTTAGAGAATATTTCAAAGAATCCATACATGTATAACTTAATATTTTCTTTCTTAAAGAATCATCTACCTTTGACATAATAGAAAGATAATCTTCATTTCCTTCATTATAGTAATAACAAAATGATCCAGGATGTCTTGAAACTGAATGTTTTGGATCTTTTTCTTTTAAATATAAAATACTTGCATCGTATCCTCTATCTTTTGAACAAATGACAATTCTTGTTTTCTTTGAAACATAAGAAAGTAAATTTGTAAGTTCTACAACAATACAAAAATCCATAATATTTTTTGTTATACATTCTTTTCTGATATTTGAAATATTGATAAGTTTTATATGTTTATTATTTTTATAATCCTTTATCTTCTCATCAATATACGGATCACTAATAAAAAGATAAACTAATGTATGCTTTGGTATTTCTTCTGGTATTTGATAACCAATATTTTCACTATCTACTAAAACAATTTCTTTAATCAAATGATATTTGATTTTATTTATGATTCTTTTTAACATGCAAATCCCCCTTTTCTTTGAATCTATTATATAATGATAAAAAAGCCAATACCGTCTTATATAAGCAGGTATTAACTTATGTTTTCATTTATGATATTGATACGAGGTGATTTAAATGAATAGAAACAAAGACAGTGATTCTTATATTAAATACATATCTGTGATTGATTTAATTATTAAAAATAGTGATGAAAAAAATCCAATCACGATTAATCAAATTCAAGATTTGATTTATGATAAAGGCTATGATTTTAAAATAGATTTTAGAATCGTAAAAAAATTTGTAGAAAACTATAATAATTATTATGAAGATACAATCATTAAAACTTATAAAGAAGGAAGAAATAATTACTTTTATTATGAAAATCCAAATCTAGACTTAATGGAGGCCAAAGCTATCAAAGAAAAGAAAAAAATTCGCTTTGACTATCAAAAACCTTCTTTAATCTTTAATGAAAAAATAAAATAACCGAGTTAGCTCCTATCGATACTGTCTTTTCTAACAATGAATATTATCTTTTATGCCAAGGTGCAAAAGATCAAAATACATGCATTCAATATCGTTTAGACTATGTAAAAAATGTTGAGATCGTTAAAGATAGTGATGTAAAATTTGATGATTATCAATTAAACTCATTTGAAAAGAAGCTCAATAATATGACGTACATGTATGGTGAAGGGAAAATTGAAGTTATTGAACTTGAATTTACACCAAATGTCTATTCCAATATGATTGATAAATTTGGTAAAGATATTCATCCTAAAAAAATAAATGAAAATCTTTATTGTGTCCAAGTAAGACACATTATAAATAGTACATTTTTTTCATGGATCATCGGTTTTGGTGGACGTATTCAAATTTCGAATAATGATGTACATAAAAAACAATTTAAAGATTTTTTAATGGAAAATTTTATAAATAAAAATAATGCTGATTAAAACGTATTCAGCATTTTTTCATCTAATATACTTATAACAGGTGTTTTACAATTACACTGAAAATCCATTAATTTTCAGTGTGATTGTAAAGATAGAGCAATAAAATATTCATCAATATTTACAGCTTCTTCAATTGCAACAGCAATGGCAACAGTAGCTCCAACACAAAAAATTCTTCTTATTAAAAAAAGAAGTGTTTTTCACACTTCCTAAGCATTTTCTTTTTTCATTTTTTTACTTAAATAGATATAGAAACATACATTTAGTATAATACCAACAATTGTCGCAATTGGTGCAGCTAAACCAATATTTGTTAAATTTGCATGTGGTTGAATTGACATATAGTAAGAAAGTGGTAAACGTACAAGAAGTGTTTGAATAAGTCCTTGTACCATGACCCATACCGTTTGATAATGACCGTTAAAATAACCAACCATACTAAATAATATTGCTGTTACAATTGTTTCTATAGCAAATCCTTTTAAATAAGCATAACCTTGTAAAATAACGGCTTTTTCTGTTGTAAAAATACTTGTAAGTAAATCTCCTTTAAATAAAACTAAGACAAAGACAACAACACCAATTATTAAGCCAATACCCATTCCTGTAAACATTGCGTGTTTTGCTCTTTTTTCATCACCAGCACCCACATTTTGGGCAACAAAAGAAGCCATTGATTGCATTAATGAACTTGGTACTAACATGGCAAAGTTAACGATTTTACAAGCAACACCATAACCGGATGATGCTTCTAATCCTAAACGGTTAATAAAAGCACATAAAGCTAAAAATGAAATTTGTGTTAAACATTCTTGAAGTGCTAATGGTAACCCAATTTTTAAAGCTCGAACACAATGTGGATTGATTTTAAAATCATGCTTTGTAATTTCAAATGGTAATTTTCTTTTAAATAATAACATTAAAGCAAACACAACACTGATTGCTTGGGCAAAGACAGTGGCCATGGCGGCTCCTGCTGCATCTAAGTGTAATCCTGCAACAAGAACTAAATCACCAATAATATTAATAACACAGGCAACTGCCACAAATAAAAGAGGTGATTTACTATCTCCTAACCCTCTAAAGATTGCTGATAATAGATTATAAGCAACAATAAAGAAAATACCTGCCCCACAAATTCTCACATAAGTAGCAGTTAAACCAAGTGCTTCTTGAGGTGCTTGCATCAAAATTGAAATTGGTGATGCTAACGTAATCATAACTACAAATATGATTGCAGAAATAATTGCAAAAACTACCGTTGCTCCTCCTATTAAAGCACCAATCGAATTCATTTTCTTTTCACCAATATATCTTGCAATTAAAACTGTAATTCCCATCGCAAATTGTGTTACCACAAATGTTATCAAGTTTAAAACTTGACTTCCTGTAGAAACTGCTGAAAGTCCTGCTGTTGTTCCAAATCTTCCAACAACAAGTAAATCAACCGCTCCATAGGCCGCTTGTAAAATAAGCGCTCCTAAAACGGGAATCATAAATAATGATAATTTTTTTAAAATACTTCCCTGCGTAAAATCTGATTTAGAGTGATCCATTATTTTTCTCTCCCTTCACACATAACTTCATAAAACTTTTCAATAGTTTGAATCATACAATCTGCTTCATCGTTAGAAACATGATTCAAACACAAGGCTAATTTTTGAAAATAATCTTTATTGTATTTTTCAAAAATCATTTTTCCTTCTTTTGTAACGGTTACATAAGTGACACGTCCATCATGTTTAGCTGTTTCTTTTTTTAAATATCCTTTTTCTTCCATTGCATGAATTGTACGTGTAACTCCCGGACGAGGAAGATTTAAAACTTCACTCACATCTGAAACCTTCACTTTTTGATTTTTTTCTTCAAGTTCGATAATCGTTTCTAAATAACGTACATAGGATGGTAAAACTCCTTCAGGAAGTTTAGGCAACATATCTAAAATCCTTTTAGCCATGTAACAGCTATCTAACATTTCTTTTACTTTTTCACTTTTCATTAATCTCTCCTATTAATTACCGATGGTAATTATCATTGGTAATTATATAATTATAAAAAAGATTGTCAAGAAAAAAGATACTAACAAATTGTCAATATCTTTTAATCGTTATACTCTATAGCAAACCCAAATAACATCACTTTTAAATCTTCATCTAAAATAGAAGTATTAGTAGCTGGACCATCAATAAAATCCATCTGTTCTACACGAAATTCTTCATATAAAATTTCACAAATTGCTTTTAACTTACCTTCCTTATAAACATCTTCTAAAACTTTACAAGCAATTTTATTTCCTTCTAGATAACGATCATTGCTTGGATTGACTTTCTCCTAAGGTTAAGCTCTATGAATAATCATCCTATCTAAATAACCAAGTCCCGTTGTTTCAATGGTTTGAACAATACTTTCTTTGGTTACTTGACATGTTTACGGATATCTTTGTCTATACCTTTTTCATTACCATATGATTGTCCTATATCAAAATGATGATAACCTAACTTTATATTTTAATTTCAATGTGAATAAAATGTGCATAATGTGCACAACTTGTGAAAATCTATTTTATTATATGTGCCGTAATAATGGTATAGCTTGAAGCATTAATTGTTATTTTTATAGCACCATTTTCAATATACCAATTTTTCCCTTTACGGTATATCAAACTCTTTTTATCTAAAACTTTATTCTTACAAAATTCTACAACATCTTCTTCAATTCCTAAATTTCTTTTAATTCTTGATATACCTAAATGTGTTGTATGAATTTTATAAATATTCATTAATAATTCATTCTTATCCATCTTGATGACTTGTCCTTTTTAAAATAGGCCATTAAAGTACCTAAACTTAAATAATGATCTTTTGATATTTGTTTCTTTGTATTCATTAAAATAACAATGACAACAATTAATAAAAATTCTTTCATACACTCACCCTATCTTTTGTTTTCTTTTATTAATCATTAAGGTAATCAAAACAAAGCTTAAGGTAAATCCTAAAACAATAATACCATTAATAATTATTGGTTGTAATGTTTCTAATTTAAAATATTCTAATGTTTTAATAAGTTCATTATTTTGTACAAAATAATACGTTGGTAAAATATGAGCAATCTTTAAAACATAGCTTGGCATAAATGATATTGGCACAAAGCATCCACAAAGAAACGATGTTCCTAAAGCAACAACATTGACAATACCTCCAATAGCTTGCTTATTATGGGTAATAGTTCCAATTAAGAATCCTACGGCCAAACTACATATTGAAAAAACAAATGAATTTAAAATATAAGCAATCCCATTCCCACTTAACATAATTTCTTTAAATAAGATAAAACTAATAATCATATAGGCTAACCATACAATAAAAGAAGCAAGGCCTAATGAAGCAAAAACGATCCAATTATATTTACGATATGAAAAACTGCTCATAATTGTTCTTTTTCGTACACCCTCTTGATTTAAACTTGCAAGAATCATTGTCATACAGTAAACTCCCCCAGCAAGTAAGGCATAGTTTAAGAAATTAAAATAAACATTTACTTGATTCAATTTAGAAATATCTAAGGATGTGTTGAGTTTTACTTTTGTTTTTTGGTTAATCACTTGTTTGACTTTTTGATTTAAAGCTTTACCTTGATAATGCTCTTTATAAAGATTTACTGTCTTTATATATTTTTCAATTAACATTTGGGTAAAAGAAGCATTTTCATTACCATTTGATTTATATTCAATCGTTGGATTTTTATCATTTACAAGATCATCACCAAAGTTTTCAGGAATATACACAACATAACTTACATCACGATAAAATAAGGCATCGTCTACTTTTTCTTGATCATTGATGTCGATATCTTTTAATGTCGCTTGTTCTTTTAAATACGAAACAAATCCTTTGGTTATTTCATTGTTTTGATCCTTATTTACAATCAAAATATCTGGTTTTGTTGCCTCATAATGATTCATATTACCAGAAGTTGTATTAAATAATGTAATGGCAAGTAAGATCACTGTATAAAGAATTAAGTTTCCTTTTAATTTATTTAAGATTTTAAAAACGGTACTAAATATAATCATATTGTTCCCTCCTTAAAGCCATAAAAGAAATAAATAAACATACAATAATAAATACTCCTAAACAACAAATATCTCTGATATATCGATTAAATGTATTGTAATAATATAAAGCATAAAAACCATCAGTAATCAAATTATTAGGATTGATAAGATTAATAATGGGTATATTTTTATCAATAACATATTTTAAAGTAACACCCATCATTCCAGACAGAACCGAGAAGAACATAGAAATCGCAATATTAATTCCTGTTTTTGCTTGTTCAGAAACTCTAAAAACAGAAGCAATAAATATCCCCATCGAAATACCTGCTAAATCACCAACTAAAGAAAGAATGATTATATAAAGCCATTGACTACCAAATTCAACATTTAAACTAAAATTTAAAAAGATTAAAAGAATTGCTAAACCAACAAGGCTTACTAAATAAGAACCTAGTGCTGAAGATAAGACAAGTATTCCTTTTTTATTTGGTGAAACAGAAACTCTTTTCCCTTTAGCGGACATATTCGCCAATTGATTATTAATAGCTGTTAAACCTAACATTCCACCATACATACAAGCCATGGCAATTAATGTATAATATTCAATTTGCATATAACTTAAATGACTACTTGATGTGTCTTTTAAAGATACTTCTTGGTTGTTGAGCTTTTGAAGAATATCATGTACAATTTGTTGAACATTAAAATTATAGTTTCCTTGCTGTATTTCACCTTCAATTTGTTTCTTTGTTAAATCTTCTATCATCCTCTTATTTTGTTTAATTTCATCCATAACAAATTGCAAGATTGTTTGTTCCATACCATTTTCTTTAATCACAATTTGTGGTTCTTGTTTATTAAAGAGAACATATCCTTCTATTTCATTATCTTCTAAAAGCTGTTCCGCCTCTTTTTTATTTACAAAATGAATATGAAATAACTGATCCTTATTTTTTTTATCAGAAAGTTCTTTAAAGGTTTCTTGATAAATTGTTTGGTTTTGATATTCCTTATTGTCAATAACTGCAATATCAAAAACTTGTAAAGCTTCGTCTTTTTCAATATTTTCAAAAGCCATGTGAAAGAAAACACCTAAAATAATAGGAAAAACAAACATCCAAAAAATAAGAACTTTATTTTTAAAAAGTATTTTAACTGTATACTTTAGATTATGAATAAACATCAATCTCTCAATTCCTTTCCAGTTAATTTTAGGAAAACGTCATTAAGTGTTGGACCTACACGTTCAATCTTTTCCTCAATATTTGCTTCTTTCTTTAATTCATCACTTGTTCCTTGAGCAATGATCTTTCCTTTATCTAAAATAATAATACGATCACAAAGTATTTCTACTTCTTCCATATAATGTGTTGTATAAACAATTGTAGCCCCTTGATCTCTTAATTTTTTTATACCATCTAAAATATGATTACGACTTTGTGGATCAACTGCAACAGTTGGTTCATCTAAAAAGATCAGTTTAGGCTTATGAGCAATCCCACAGGCAATGTTTAATCTTCGAAGTAAACCTCCGGAAAGTTGTTTAGGTAAGAACTTTTTAAAATCATTTAATCCTACTAAGTTAATTGCATCGTCAACATATTGTTTTCTTTGTTTTTTATCTCGAATATATAAACCACAAAAATAATTGATATTATCATAAACATTCAATTCATCAAAAACAGCAACTTCTTGAAAAATAACCCCTATTTTTGCTTTTAAATCATAAGAATCAGGTTTCATTTCTTTACCAAAAACCTTAATAAATCCTTCTTGATATTTAAGTAATGATAAAATAGAGTTAATAGTTGTACTTTTTCCACAACCATTAGGTCCTAATAATCCTAAAATTTCTCCTTGATAAACATTAAAAGATAAATCATCAATTGCTTTTAAATTTTTATACTCTTTTGTAAGATGTGAAACCTCTATTACTTTTTCCATCATTATTTCCCCTATTCTTTTTGATAAGTTGTACCAAAATTTCTTCTTTTACATTTCCTTTTTTCACTTCATAAAGAAGCATTGAAACATATTGATCCTTTAACAATTCTGCAATTTCTTCATCATTAAATTCAACGGTCTGATTGGCTGCTAAACTAGCAATCCCATTAACATATAACCACATTCTTAAATGAAATTGTTTAGCATTTTCATTTGACATACCCGTTTGTTTAGAAATCGTTTCAAAAATTTTATTGGCAGAATGAAATAAATTAATAAAATCAAAAGCTTCTTCATTCATATCATTATTAAACATAAGCTTAAATAATTCTGGTTCTTCTTTTGCAAAGCGAATATAGTTGATTCCAATATCTCTGTATTCTAATGGACCTGTTTCACTTTTCAAAACTTCACGATCAAAAATCTTTACAATTTCATCAATCACATCTTTTTTTAAATCATCCATATTTTCATAAATATAAAAAAGTGGTTGTGTTGAACAGCCTAATTTCTTTGCAAGCTTTCTGGCATTTAAAGCATTTAGTCCTTCATAGCTAATAATTGAAATACTTGCTTTTAAAATATCTTCTTTTTGTATTTTTCTTTTTGCTGGCATAAAATTTCCTTTCTATAACTCATGTTATATATAACTCTTGTTATAATTATAACAATATCTTCTTATCATTGTAAAGAAAAAGGATATTTCAAAATATCCTAACTATTTAAGTAAGCTGCTTTTAATAAATTTTGTACAACTTCATTTTCACTTTTATATAATTGTTGTATTGTTCCTTTTTCTATGATTTTTCCATTATTTAAAACAAGAACTTGATGACAAAACTCATGAACCAATGAAAGATCATGACTAATGAAAAGAATAGAGATATGATTCTTTTCAACAAACTTTTTTAAGAGTTCAATAATTTCTCTTTGTACAACATGATCTAAACTGCTGGTAATTTCATCACAAATAAGTAATCGTGGGTGAATAATCAAAGCTCGCGCAATAGCTATTCTTTGTAATTGTCCCCCACTTAGTTCATGGGGATATTTTTCTAAACAACTTTCATCCATTCCTACTTGTTTTAAGATTTTTTTTATACAATCTAAAGCTTCATTTTTATGAAGATGATAAAAATAATGATAAGGTTCATATAAAAAAACTCTGATTTTCATTCTTGGTGAAAAACTTTCAATTGAATTTTGAAGAATAAGTTGTATATCTTTACGTCCCTTTTTAAAATCAACTGGTTTTCCTTGATATAATAAAGAACCTGAAGAGGGTTTTTCAATACCTGAAACAAGTCTTGCAAGGGTACTTTTTCCACACCCACTAACACCAATAACACCAACAACCTCACCTTCATTGATACTAAAATCAAGATGATTTAAAACAGTCTTATCGTATTTCTTTGTAAGATTTTTAGCTTCAAATAGGCGCATTATTCTTTTCCTTTCGTAATAGTGACTTTGTATAGGGATGCTTAGGAGCATTAAAAATAATCTCTACATCCCCTTTTTCTACAATCATTCCTTCTTTAATGACAACAATTTGATCTGCAATATAACGTGCCACTTGAATGTTATGTGTTACAAACACAAAGGTTGTTTGTTTTTTTAGATTTAAAAGATAATCTAAAATTTGTTTTTGAATAACGACATCTAAACTGCTTGTCGGTTCATCCGCTAAAACAAGCGAAGGTTGTAAACACAACACTAATGCAATCATCACTCTTTGAGCCATTCCTCCTGATAATTCAAAAGGATACTTGTTTAAAATAGTTTCTTCTAACCCCATTTGTTTTAAATAATGAATAGCTATTTTACGTGATTGTTTTTTTGAATATTTAAAATGTGTATGCAAACTTTCATAGAAGTGTTCTTCAATATTTTGATAATCATCAAAATAAGTGAGAGGATTTTGAAAAATCACGCCTATTTTCTTTCCCCTATAACCATCTAAATTCTTTTTTAATAAATTATCTTCTTTAAATAAAATTTTTCCCTCTGTAATTTTTGCATCATCACTTAACAATCCTATTGTTGCTTTAAGTAATGTTGATTTTCCACTACCACTTTGACCGACAATAACCGTAATTTGATTTCTAGGAATTATTAAATCTATATGATGTAAAATCTCTTGTTCATTGTAAGTCAATGTTAAATTTTGATAATTTAATATACTCATTTAAGATCAATATCCTTTGTAATCATATAATAGTCAACCGGATGACAAATAGCTCCTTTGACCTTAGAAGAAGTAACTGTATTTAAAGGAACATAAGAAACATAAATATTGGCAGCATCATCTAAAATCATTTCACTTGCCTGAATAGCAAGTTGTTGTCTTTGTTTTAAATCATAAATTGTGGAAAATTGTTGAATCAAATTGTCAAGGTTTACGTTTTTATAACGCCCTGTATTACTTGAACCCGTTGATAAATAACGTTGCTGAATAAAGGTTTCTGGATCGCCTGTAGGTGCACTTGAATCATTAGCTGAACATAGATCAAAAGTTCCTGCTGCTTTAATATCATTCGCATTTTCAACTTGATTAAGTTTGATTTTAATACCTATTTTTTTAGCTTCGCTTTGCATAGATTGCGCAATAATATTTGCATCTGCCGATCCATGATCCGCACTTTCATAATAATTTAAAATAATTTCTTGTCCATCCTTTTCTCTAATACCATCCTTATTGGTATCAACATAACCTGCTTCATCTAAAAGGCGATTGGCTTCTTTTAAATCAAGGCTATAGCCATTAGAAACATTTCCATAAGGTAAAGCACTTGAATAAAGCCCAGTTGCTTCTTTTCCTCCAATCAATTTAACAATACTTTTACGATCTACGCTATAAGATAAAGCTTTTCTAATCGTTAAATCACTTAAAAATGTTGTTTCATTATTCATATAAATGACATTTGTACGTGGCCCTAAAACTTCTAAAACCTGATAATCTTTATTATTTCTAAATAATTTTAAACTTGAATAATCAATCGTATTTGCAAGATCAACTTCACCCGATTGTAACGCTAAAACACGTGCATCAGAATCTGCCACTTGACTAAAATGAACATGGTCAAGTTTTGCTTTACCATCGTAATATTTTTTATTTTTGCTTGTATCAATTTTTTTTTCTGAAACAAAATCATCCACTACAAAAGGTCCAGTACAAAGAGGGTGTTTAGCAATATCTTCTTCACTTTGACTTGCATCATAAATAGTAAAAAGTGGTTCACAAAGATTATTTAAGATCGCCCCACTTGATTTATTTAAATAAAGATAAACATCTTGTTTGTCAGCTTCAACATGATTTAAATCAAAATAATCGATTGCTCTTGTGTTTTTTTCAAAAGCTCTTTCTAAACATGCTTTTACATTTTCTCCTGTAACTTTGTTACCATTTGAAAAAGTGATATGATCTTTTAAAGTCAATTTCCAAGTTGTATCATCAATTTGTTCATAGGATTTTGCCAGATTTGGTTCCACTTCATATTTTTCATTAAGTTTTAACAATGTTTCTCCTACCCCAATACGACTTAAAACCCATCCATCATAATTATTTGTTGGATCTAAAGACGTTGAAATCCAAAACATAGCAGCATTAAGTGTTTTACTTGATTCATTTTTGTTTGAATTAGAACATCCACATAAAGTTGTTAACATAAATAAACAAAGCAATAATTTTATTTTCTTCATAACTTCTCCTCATAATGTTTAGGATCTAAATAATCCCTTATATCTTCTGATAATAAATTAAAAATAAACACACAAATAAATAAAACAAGTCCTGGAAAAAACATCATCCATGGAGCCACTTGCATAAATTGTTTACTTTCATAAAGCATCGCTCCCCATTCTGGTTGCGGTGGTTGACTGGCAAGTCCTAAAAAGCTTAAACCTGCAAGTGAAATCATCATATTTCCAATATCTAAAAAAGCTGTTACAAGTATTTGTGATAAAATATTTGGTAATAAATAACGAATGACTCTTTGAAGTGGTGGAACACCCGACATTTTAGATATCACTAAATAATTCTTTTTCTTTTCTTGTTTGACAAGAGCTAGTGTCAATCTTGCATATTTTGTCCACCAAATAAGTGCTAAAGCAAAAACCGTATTAAAGAGACCTGCACCTACGATACCAACAACTGCAATCGCAAAAATAGTATCAGGAAAAGCAAGTAATCCATTAATTATATTATTAAAAAAAAATTCAACTTTATCATTAGACAAGCCTGCAATTAAGCCAACAATCATTCCAATAAAAACAATTAAAAACAACATCAAAAAAGTCAAACCAAAAGAAGTTTTTGCACCACAAAGAATACGACTCAATACATCTCTTCCTAATTTATCTGTACCAAAAATATGTAAGAAACTTGGTGATTGTAAAGAAAAATCATAATTAACTTTTAAAGGATCATAAGGCGCTAAAAAAGAACCAAATAGAGCAATAAGTAATGATAAAACAGCAAGACCAATCTCAATTTTTAACTTTCTTTTCATTGAAACGCCTCCTTAATCGTGGATTTAATACTTGTTGAAAAATATCAACAAATAGATTAACAAAAACATAGATCAATGCCATATAAATTGCATAAGCTTGAATAATTGGATAATCACGATAACGAATAGCTTCTACAACCATGTTACCTAAACCTTGATATGAAAAAATCGTTTCGATAATTGCTGTTCCACCAAGTAAATGTCCAATAGAAAGACCTAATAAAGAAGAAAGTGTCGTAAAAACATGAGGTAAAACATGTTTTAATAAAATTTCTGATTGTTTCATTCCTCGTGCTTTGAGTCCAATAACATAATCTTGATTTAATTGTTCTAAAATAGCATTTTGAATCATTCTTGTATAAAAACAAATCAGCGGAAAACTTAAACAACAAACAGGTAAAACAAGACCTTTTAAACTACTTCCACTAATAACAGGAAACAATTGAATCTTTACTGAAAAAAGCAGAATTAAAAGAAGTGCTAACCAAAAATTAGGTAAAGATAAACCTAAAAAAGCGATATTTTTTAAAATAGAATTAATCAAACTATGACGATGAGTAGCACTATAAATTCCTAAAGGAATCGAAAAAGCTAAAACAACAACAAATGAAAATATCGCTAATTTTAAAGTATTTGGTAACTTTGATAACATTTGTTGATTCACATCTTGTCCATAATGATAAGAATAACCTAAATCACCATGAACAAAATCATTCAACCAGTCAACATAGCGAACAACAATATTTTTATCGAGACCCATTTCATGTCGTGTTTCATTTAAAACTTCCTTGCTAGGTGTAATTCCTTTAGATAAATAATACATTTCAGCACTATCACTAGGTGCCAGATCCGTCATCACAAAAGTAACAAGCGTTACAAAGAAAAGAACTGAAAATAACGATAAAATTCTTTTCATTATTTAATTGCGTGTATTAAGAATTGACGAATCAATTCTTTTCCTTCCTTTGTTTTTTCTTTAGAAAGTATTTGACTTTCAACTTGTTGAAAACCAATTTCTTTTAGAATTTCTATATCATATCGAGGACGTAAAACATAAGATAACTTTAATTCCTTAGCAATATTATCAATAATCGAAACATCAATTCCTTCCATATGTTGATGATCACTATGCCCTGACCTATTATAATCTCGATCTTGATAGTGATAATAATGATTACCATCAACATTTAAAAGATGCCCTTTATTTTTCAAGACTCTCAATATTTCCTTATAAGCTTGTACTGGCTTTTCTAAATTCCATGTCACATTACGTGTGATAACCAAATCAAAAGTTTCATCTTGGAAAACCAAATCTTGAACATCCATTTTTTGAAATTCGACATTCACTTTAAATTTACCCGCATTCTTTTTTGCTTCCTCCAACATTTTGTCACTATAATCAATGCCAATAACTTGACATCCAAGATTTGCGAGTAGGACAGAAAAAAAGCCTGGTCCACATCCTAAATCTAATACTTTCATTCCTTGATTTATTTTCAAATAACGATTTATTAATTCTATCCATTTTTCTTGATCTTTTAAAAGTTCTTCTTGATTATCCAAAGAATAACCAAAAGAACGTTGATTCCAATAATCTGCAATTTTATTTAACTGGCTTGCCATAAATTCTCCTTTATTTAACAAGATGATATATTTCTTGTAAAGAACATTGATGCTTTAACGCTAATTTTTTAGCACTTTCATATTCTGGATAACATCTTTTTTCACCATCAATTTCTACTTCTTTTACTTGAAGTTTTCCAAGCGATGTTTCAATTTCTTTAATTTGTCTTTTTAAAACTGTTCTTTGTTCCTTACGATAACGAATACCGATAGTCGTTGTTTGTGTAAAAATTACTTTTTGTAAAAGCTCCATCTTTTCTTCATTACAAACAACCGTTAAGCGATAAGCTGGTCTATTTTTTTTCATAAAAATAGAAGTAAAGAAAACATCTAAAGCTCCTTTATCTAAAAGCTGTTCCATTACAAAACCAAGCATTTCTCCACTACAATCATCAATATTCGTTTCCATGACTATAATTTCGTTTTTTTTTTGATTTCTCCAAGAGAGACTTTTAAAACATTTGGGATCACTAAATCTTTTGTTCCTGTTCCCCAACCTACTTTTTGAACATTCATGGCAGGCATTGTGGTAAATTCACTGGCAATTTCTGCAATGATTGCGGCACCTGTTGGTGTTACAAGTTCTGTATCTACATCAATTTGTCGTATAATAGCATTACTTGCTGCAAAGATTTCAGATGTTGCAGGTACAGGGACAGAAATCATCCCATGTGCACATTCAATAAATCCATAACCATCATTAACGACACTACTATAAATAACATCCGGATTAATTTTGCATAATAAAATTGCTGTTCCAATAATATCAACAATAGAATCTATAGCTCCTACTTCATGAAAATGAACATTCTCTAAAGTTTCATTATGAACTTTACTTTCTGCTTTGGCAACTCTTAAAAAGATGCATTTAGCCAAATCTTTTGCTTTTTCGTCAATTTCACTTTCATCAATAATTTTATTAACATCGAATAAATTACGATGTTCATGATGATGGTGATGAGCGTGTTCATGATGTAAGTGTTCATGCTCATGTTCATGTTCTAAATGAACATCGACATAAGTTCCTGTAATACCATTTTTCTTTTCTTTAGAAATATGAATATGATACCCATCTACATTTAATTTTTTTAATTCATTAACTAAATAATGAGGATCATCAATCAATTCAGATAACGCTCCTAAAGTCATATTTCCACTGATTCCACTACTACAATCAAAATATAATACTTTCACTATTTCTTTCCTCCTAAACAATTAATGGTATGAGCCATAAATCCTGCCCCAAATCCATTATCAATATTGACAACACTAACCCCACTAGCACAGCTATTAAGCATGGCAAGAAGAGCAGATAATCCATCAAAGTTAGCGCCATACCCAATGGATGTTGGTACTGCAATAACTGGTTTATCAACAAGTCCTCCAACAACGGAAGCTAGTGCGCCTTCCATTCCTGCACAAACAACTAAAACATTTGCCCTTTGAATAGTATCTAAACGATGAAACAAACGATGAATACCAGCAACACCCACATCACTGATGAGTTCAACTTCGTTACCTAAAAATTGAGCTGTAAGCATAGCTTCACGAGCAACCGGTAAATCTGATGTTCCAGCACAAACAATAACAATTTTTCCTTTATTGATTTCTTTTTGATCTTCATCAATATAACAAATGTGCGATAAAGAATCATAAATCATTTGTGGAAATTCTTTTAAGATAGCTTCACTTTTTTCTTGGTCGACACGTGTAATTAAAATAGAATGGATATCATGGTCTAACATATTTTTTACAATCCCAATAATTTGTTCCTTGGTTTTACCAGCACCATAGATTACTTCGTTATTTCCTGTTCTTTTTTTTCGATCATAATCAACCGTTGCATAATCTAAAGGCTGTTCAATCAGTTTTTGAGCTTGTTCAATTGTTAGTTCATTATTTTTAACCTTTTGTAGAATTTCTAGTGTTTTCAATATCATAACCTCCACTTCTAATTCCTTCTAAATCAAGTGTTACAAATCTAAATCCAAGATTTTTAATATTTTGAATCAATTCTTTATTTTCAATGATTTTCATAAAATCTTCTGGTTCAACTTCAAGACGTGCCACATCTCCATGTACTCTTAAACGTACATGAAGCATTCCTAAATCATGTAAATATTTTTCACCTGTTTCAACAAGTTTTAATTTTTCTAAAGTAAGCTCTGTATTGTAGTCAAAACGAGAAGCTAGACAGGCATTGGATGGTTTATTATAAGTAGCAATACCAAGCTGTTTAGAATAATCTCTAATTTCTTGTTTTGCTAAATCATTATTCGCTAAAGGCGAAATAATACCTAATTCTTCACAAGCTTTTAATCCTGGTCGATACACTTTTTCATCATCTTTATTTTTCCCATCTAAAACATAAGCAAAGTCATGTTCTTTAGCAACGGCAATAACTTTTGACATAATACTTCTTTTACAATGATAACAACGATCTTTATGATTAAAATGAAAAGCTTCTACGTCTAATGGATTTACTGATAAAACCACATGATTTGAATCTTTTAATTGTTCAAGAGCACCTTCAATGTCTTCTTTTGACATCATTGCTCCTCGACATAAAACAGGTAAAACATTTTCTTTTCCTAATGTTTCAAGAGCTACATGGAATAAAAAGTTGGAATCAACACCCCCACTATAAGCAATCGCAACTTTTCCATAATTTCTTAATTCTTCTTGTAATAATTCTAATTTATTCATATAAATCCCCCTAAACTCCTCTATGACTTCTACTTAAAGGCTTCATTTAATATTGAAAAAAGTTATATTTATTATTTTACTTAAAAAAATATCGTATACATAAGCAGTTTATAGTTTCAACTATAATCGATACTTCATGTATACGATATCCTCTATTTTTCTAATCTTTCAATCATAACGACAAGGTCATCAATATATTCAGATATTGATTTAGATGCAACACCTACAACTTGAGCACTGCATTTAGAAACAGGAATAAAATATTTACGTGCTTCACTTTCTCCAATAGCATTTGCCATAGCTGGTGTAATTTCACCATACATTGAATTTGCAAAAGCAACTCCAATCGGACCAACAACAATAGAGGCATGTTTAACATTATAAACAACAGCATTTTCCCCCGTTGCAATAATATCAGCACCACCTTTTTTTAGCTGTGTTGTTGCCATACTATTGGTTCCAACACCAATGATGGTATATTCTGGATGTTTTTCTTTTAAAACTTGTATAATATTTTTTCCAATTCCGCCACCTTGTCCATCAATAACAACAATTTCCATTTTTCCTCCTGATATATAATAAACTTCTTGTTTATTTTCGATTTCGTATCTCTATATCTTATTTTGAAAGTAATCGGCAATTTCTTGCATACGCTTACTTTGTTGAACATGAAATGGACATCGCTTATCACAATGGTGACAAACAATACAATCACTTGTTTTTAAAGCTAAATGATGATAATGATCTACAGCAAGTTCATCTCCTAAACGTGCATGATCATAATATTTATTAATCCAGGCAATGTCTAATCCTTTTGGACAAGGATGACAATGCTTACAATTAACACATTGATTATAATTTTCTAATTTAGGAAATGTTCTTAAAATTGAATAATCTTTTTCTTCATCAGATGCTTCTAAGTAATGAAGAATACGTGTTAAATCTTCATCATTTCTAATTCCTGGTAAAACCGTTAAAACAGCCAATCTATCTAAAGCATACTGCATACATTGAGTTTTTGTCAAGGCTTGATGAAATGGTGACTTATCTACATCTAAAAGTTTTCCTTCACAAAAAGCTTTCATGGCAGAAATACCTACGCCTTCTTTTTCAAGACGACGATAAAAATCCATACGTTCATCAAATTCACCAATGGCATAATCACCAAACTTCAAATCATAAGCTGGATTGATGCTAAACATAACAACATCTAAAATCTTCATATCTAAAACTTGATGAACAAGTTTTGGTGAATGGGATGATAAACCAATCTAATGAATAATCCCTTTTTTCTTTAAATATAAAATATAATCTAAAACACCATTTTCTTATGAATTTGTAAGTAAATTTGATCTCTTCTTCCATGAATTGCTTTTCCAACTGCTTGGAAAAGAGGTGCATGTCCTACCGCTAAATCAATATAATTGATTCCTACATCAAAAGCATGATTTAATGTTTGAGCCATTTCTTCTTGACTTGCTTATTCTAAAGAACTTGTTCCTAAACAAATAATACTTATTTTTTCATTTCAATGAGGTAATTTTCTCTATTCTATTATTTTTCAAAATGACCTGCAACATCTTTCAAATATTGAATAATTGTTAAATGTTGTGGACATACCCCTTCGCATTGACCACATTCAACACAATCACTTGCTTTACCAAATGTTTTTGTTAAGTTGTTGTAGTATTCTCCTTGTGGTGTCCATCCTTTTTCTTCTACTTCTTGTAAATCTGCATTATATAATGAGAAGTATTTTGGAATGGCAATATTCATAGGACAACCATCAACGCAATAAGCACATCCTGTACATGGTACAGTAATCGTTGAATTAATTGCAGTAACTGCTTTTTTAATTAAAGCATATTCTTCTTCATTTAATGGTTTAAAATCTTCCATATAGCCTAAGTTATCTTCCAATTGTTCCATATTAGACATACCACTTAAAACCATCATAACGTTTTCTTGGCTTGCTGCAAAACGAATAGCCCAAGAAGGAATTGACATATCTGGATGATATTCTTTAAACATCTTTTCAACTTCTTCTGGTACTTTCGCAAGTGTTCCACCTTTTACAGGTTCCATAACGATAACTGGTTTATGATGTTTTGTAGCTACTTCATAACATTTTCTTGATTGAACACCAACACTGTCCCAATCAAGATAGTTGATTTGTAATTGTACAAATTCAAATTCTGGATGTTCTGTTAGAATTTGATCAAGTAATTCAGGACCATCATGATAAGAAAAACCAATTGTTTTTACAAGACCTTTTTCTTTTTTATCTTGAATCCAGTTAAAGCAATCTAATTCATTATAAACTTCAATACTATGTGCATTAATATCATGTAATAAATAATAATCAAAATATTCTACACCTGTTTTTGAAAGTTGTTCATTAAAGATACGATCACGATCTTCTTTTGTTTTAATATAACCTGAATGTAATTTTGTTGCAAGTGTATAAGCATCTCTTGGATAACGTGATACAAGTGCTTCTTTTGCGGCATTTTCACTTGCAAATCCACAATACATCCATGCCGTATCAAAATATGTAAAACCTTTTTCGATAAATGTGTCAACCATCTTTTTTGTTTGTTCAATATCAATTTTTGAAGCATCGTTTGGATCTAATGATGGTAAACGCATTAAACCAAAACCTAATTTCTTTTGACTCATTTCCTTTTTCCCCCCTATTTATCTTAAATTAGCCTTCAAGTAAGTATCCTTACCTTTTATTATTTTATCATTCTTACATAGTTGAGGCAAATACCTCTTTTAAATATCACACTATGTCTTTTAAGCATGGAAAAAGATTAATTATCTATTTCAATAAGTTCATATTCTCTTGAACCATATCCAAGTGCAAAGGCTGCTTCAATGGTATGAATGCCATGACGAGATTCAATTCTTTCAATTAAATGATCTCTTCCTTTATCATCAGAAGCATAAACTAAATCAATACATGCTTGATCGATTGCAATTGGATCCGTTGAAATTAAAATACCAATATCATCCATACATGGATCTTCTGCCACTGCACAACAATCGCAATCAACAGACATATTTTTCATAACATTGATATAAACAATGTTTCCTTTAAAATATTCATGAACTGACTTAGCTGCATCAGCCATTGACTCTAAAAATAAGTCATGTTCTGCAGTCCAAATCTTTTCAGGTTCACCTGCTCCATGAATATAAGCTTTTCCATAAGATGAAGCACAACCAATTGAAAGTTGTTTTAAGGCTCCACCATAACCACCCATTGGATGTCCTTTAAAGTGAGATAAAACAATCATTCCATCATAGTTTTTCATATCTTTTCCAACATAGTTTTTTTGAATCACTTTTCCTTCAGGAATATCTAAAATCATATCAGGACCTTCTGCATCCATTAAATCTACATCAAAATATTTAGACCATCCATGTTTTTCAATTGTTTTTAAATGTTTTTCAGTTGTATTTCTAGATCCTTCATAAGCTGTATTACACTCCACAACTGTTCCATTTAACTTATCAATAATTGGTCTCCAAAAATCAGGTTTTAAAAAGTTTTGATTTCCTTCTTCCCCTGAATGAAGTTTAACAGCAATCTTCCCTGTTAATTCTTTTCCTAAAACTTCATACATTTCTAATACCTTTTCAGGTGTTATTGTTTTTGTAAAACAAACTTTTGATTTCACAAGTAATCCTCCTATTCTAAATCAACTATAAACCTAAAGTTGACTTTAGAGTCAAGAGGATTTTTAATATTTTTTAAAGTTTTCTTTCTCTTAAAATACCATGATAATCACCATCAATACATATTCCTTTTTCTACAAAGCCAAGCATTGAATAATAGTCTTTTAAAGTTGTATTTTCTCTAAGTGAATCCAATCTTAAATATTCTTTTCCTTTTTTCCTTGCAAAATCTTCTAAATAAGAAAAAAATAATTTTCCTGTTCCTTTTTGATAAGGAGTAGAAGCAAGATTATGAATATAATACGCATTTGCTTGATCTTTCCAACGTGCATCTTTTGAAAAGAAATAAAAATAGCCAAAAAGAGAAATCATAAGGATTTCTCTTTTTTAGATAAGTTTTAAATATTTAAAGGCATTATATAAACCATCTTGATCTACATTATCCGTTACATAACTTGCTGCTTGTTTAACTTCATCATTTCCATTACCCATTGCTACAGAAAATCCACAAGCTTTAAACATTGGAATATCGACCACACCATCACCAAAAGCAATAGCATCTTTAGGATCAACATTTAAATATTTTAATAAAAGATGAATTGAATTTTCTTTATCAAATCCTTTAGCACGCGTTGCTCCATATAAAGCAAGCTCACCTTTACCGCCCCATGTATCAACCGTCATATCTGAAAATTCTTCTTTAGCATCTAAAAAATCTTGATAAGATTTTAAAACAAATGCTGTTTTATTAACATCATCTCTTAATAAGTTTTCTCCACTAATCATATGTCTTGAAAGTGGTGGTAAGGGTTTATCTGAGTAATCTTCTTCTAATCCATAAATATACTTATATCTTGTTAATCGTGATTTTTCTTCATAACCTTCACTTAAAAACATTCCATCATTACATTCTAAACGAAAAGCTAAATCTCTTTCATTACACCAATTTACAAAATGTGTACATTGTTCTAAAGTTAATGGTTGATGAAAGATTACTTCATTATTATATTCAACATAGCATCCATTTCCATAGATTACACCATCAAAGTTTAAATCCATATCTCTTGCTTCTATTTCACAACGACTACATCCTGTACAAATAATAATCTTGTGTCCATTCTTTTGTGCTTGTCCTACTGCTTTTTTAGCTGAAGCAGGTAATTTTGTTTTATAATCAATTAATGTTCCATCAACATCTAAAAATAAATATTTCATATATTATTTCCTTTCCTTATTTTATTTCATTGTATCTAGAAAAGAAAACGTTTTCAATAAAATAGCGTACTAATTTTCTAAGAGTGTACTTTAATAAAAGTAATAATATAGATTTTTAAATACATTTTTAAAAAGCGTCCTCTGTTTAATAGCTAATAACATGTTCTCTTCTTTCTTTAAATAGCAACTAGGATTTACATCTTTAAATCCTTCATTAATTTATATACTTTGAATTTTTTTACAAATGTAACATCAAATAAACGACAAAAAAGAACGATTTTTCATAAAAATGACCTCAAATATGAGCAAAGCCAAATATACTGGATAAAAATATTGTTCTCAAAATGTTCTCAACGAAAAAAGTACCTGTAAAATAGGCACTTTCGAGAGCCCTATGGGAGTCCAGATTTTTATCCGCACCCCCTCGCTTTTATTCTATGCTTATAAATTGACGCTTACCATGTAAATAGTGCTATTTATGTCATTATTATCGCATTTGTTATTCTCTATCAAATTTATTGTACTCAAAATGTACTCATAGACTGAACATCATATATAGTGGAATACAAACGATATCATCTTTCAACATTAACGTTCCTTAAACTTATTATAAGATCGTGTTAGTTTTGTACGATATTCTCTATCTATTGCAACTTCATACATTTTATTATAAAGTGTTTTGTTTGAAACTAATTTTGACTGAATCAACCTATTTACCACAAACATCATTGTTTTCTTATTTTCAAAACCTTCTATTTCCGAAAAATATGACAATTGTCTTTCTTCATCAAATTTATCAAAAATGTATGAACATAATTCGTAGGTTTGTCGACATTTTCTTAGTTTTAATAAATCTTCTTCAGATAATTTCGTATATAAATTATTTTTTACAATAAAATCAAGAAAACTGTAATTTTCCATCATAATTGGCTTAACGCTATTTAGAGTTTTATTTTTAATGTACATATCAAAACATTTACTATTGAACTCATTATCATCTATGTGAGTTTCAAAATCAAACTTTCCAAGTCTTTTTATTCTACTATACAAATACATATTGTATATCTTTCTTTGAAAAATTATATTTTCTACACTTTCATTAAATAATGCATAATGTCCAAACTTCTTAATATTATTCGTCGTTGTTTTCGTAATATCAGAGTTTATAACACTATTAATAAGTTTTGTATAAGTGTTTTCAAAATTAAAATTTTTTAACGAATTAACACTAAACTTTTTTTCATAATTTGCACACAAAATTTTTAAATTTGACATAATTGTGAGCCGAGTTTCATCATTACTTACTTCTTCGTCAATCATTGCAAAATATCTATTTCTTTCAGTTTTAGTAAATTGATTAAATGGCACAATATTACAATCAATCTTACTAATAATATCAACAATATTTGTCTTAATAGGTAGACTAAAAATATAATCATAAATAATTTTTAATTCATTTTTTGATAATTCAAATCCTTTTAAGTAGTCAATAAAGTCTTCATAAATCTCATTATAAAATATATTTTTATCTGATAAATACAGCAAATATTTAATAGATTTTGAATATTTCATTTCAACTTTTGTTAAAGGATTTCCATGCACAAACAAATAGTTCCACTTGATTTCTTTCTTTATAATCGTTTTTCGTAACATTGCAATTTCATCATCATCAAAATTTTCACAATTTTCTTCTATACTCATTAATATATTGTTATCGTCAAAAAGTAACTCATTCTCATACCCATTAAAAAGCATTTCTCTTATGAACAAATAGTAATTTTGTTCATACAATTTTTGAATTGTACTCAATGGCAACTCTAATAGACTGTTTGAAAACACAATAACTTGTATAGAAGAATCTGTAATATTTTTTTCACATGCAAACATAACTTTAGAATAAGCATCAATAAAATTATCAAGAGAATCGATATTATTAGATAAATAATCATTCAAATATTTAGGCTCTTGTTTAACAATCTCTAATATTTCACAATAGCCATTTAAAACTGAATATTCTCCAAATAATCTAAATGAATTCATATAGAAATTATCTATAAGCTTAATTATTTCATCAGAAACCATATCATCAACTAACAACTTTATTTTATCGTGAATTAATTTAAATCTATTTATGTTATATAATTGTGATTTTAAGTTAATAAAATTTAACAGCAACCGCAAATCTTTTATTTCAACTATTTCATTATCATTAATAAACAAATCACCACCTATAAATAAAAAATTATATTGCATCCAGTCAACTTTGTGATTTTTAATAACTGACATTCTTGCAGTTGTAACAAATTTCAAATTATTTTTTAAAGGTAAATCTGAAATGATTTCGTTAAAACAATTAGAGCAACAACTTACTTGATTGTCTGTTAAACAAAAACTTTCATCCTTGATTTTTTCCAGTAGACTCTCTTCCAATTCTTTTCTAAAATTATTCACACATACCTTAAATAGAAAATCACTATCATAAATATTATTTGGTAGACCTTTACCATAATCCAAGTATTTATCGATAGCATTTATTGTAACATTAACATTTACCATATCGAATTTTTGTTCTTCAAAATCACCTATTTTCTTGTTGAAAATTATTGTATTGTAAACAACTGACTCATCGACATTTAGGAATTCAGCGTTTTTTGGAGTATTATTCAAATAAAATCTATATGATAGATCAATAAGTTGATTTTGAATCATGTCGTTCAACTCGTCAGAAAAAGTTGTTAATTCATCGTCTGAAACATTTAATAATTCGCTTAGATCTACATCAATAGCATTTTTCAACAATGATACATCAATAACTTTACCAGCTATATGATCACTTATTAAATCGTCTAATCCATCATCCTTCAAACAATAGAACACATTAGTATATTGAGTTTGTAAATATACAGAAATTGCGCACTTTTGTAAACTAATAGTTTGTTGAGGATGACTTTCTTTAATACTGTAATATAATTGAAAAGTTCTATTAATTCTTTCCTTAATTTTTCTAACCGATAGATTATCTCCTTTTGCTAGCCAGAATAATTCTATTTTCATTTTTGAAACATTTATTTTTTCATTATCACAAAACGTCTTAATATTCGAATCGTTATCTATCAAATCATTTAAAACAATTGAATAATCTACTATGTTGATTTTAGGGACATCTACAATATAATCAAATAATTTTTCATACGATATTCCTAAATCATGCTTATAATCAATATTTACACTTTCAACAGGTAAATCTTCGTTTTTCTCCTCATATTTTTTCTCTTGCTTAATAAATCCCTCTAGAAGTTCTACTTCACTTTTTATCGTTATTATGAACACCAAATTATGTTTACCATGATAACTATCAGAAAATTTCTTAATCTCCATTAAAAACTGAATAAGTGATTTATAATCTGTTGTTCTGTCTAAATCTTCAATTGCAACAATCAAATTCTTTTTAAACAACCCATTTTTATTAATAATTTCATTAAACACACGATAATAATCAACTTCATCTAAATCACGAGACGACTCTGATTTTGGAGAAGAAAACACAATATTTACACAATTAATAACCAACAATATCACAACAAAAACAAATATTGCCAAAATCAATAATGAAATAGTCTCATAAATGTCATTTCCAACTTTAAAATATTGTAAGAACACATTTTTTACAAGATTGTTATTCATTATTAATAAATATGACAAACCTCCAAGAATACCTATTAATAATTTAAAAATGATTGGTAAATCAATACTAATATCAATTACACCAAAATTTTTACTTAAGTATTTTGCTATATAAGAGTTTTTGTTCCCTCTTTTTTGAGATAAATTATAAAGAAAACTTGTACGCAAATCATTAATACTACTTGATTCGATTTGATTCCACATACTAACATTAATAAATTTATATCTTATTTCCCACCATTTATACTTATTCTTTAGATTTTTAATTATACTAGATTTACCACCACCAAAAGTTGATGTAACTCCTATTATTTTTGCGCCAGAATCTATAGCTTGTTCTATACTATCAACATAAATATTTATACCAAAAAGATCAGATTCAGTTGATTCTATTGGATTATTTAATAAAATTACTTTCTTCTCTTTTTTATTGCGCATAATTTATCCACCCATATCCTTGAATACCCATATCAATAAAGTGATTCAATAATAAATCTGTCTTCGCATTAAATGATTCCTTGTCATAGCACATAGGCAAGTCATCGTTTAAAGATACTTCAATGGTATGTCTTACTTTTGCTTTTGGTTGTTCATCTTTATACCAATCCACAACTAGCAATTTAGAACGTTCATTAGTGATTGTTGTATATAGATGTTTTGCAGCTAATTTTACTTGTTGTTCTTCCTTTTGAGTTAGTTTTTTGCCACGAATCAATAAGTCATACAATTCTAATTCTTCTTCAGTTAACCCTTCAAATGTAGGTCTTTCAGATTCTTGCTTTAATTCTTCCATCAACTTGATTAATTGCTCATAGTAATCTTCATTTTCTGTACCACCAGCATTATATCGATCAATAATACCTTTATAACGTTCAGAGAATTTGATTCTTGTACAGTTCTTATTAATCATTTGTTGCAGCAATCTTTCAATAAAGTCTTTCATGTCATCAATCTCAATTGCCTTATATGGAGATCTTTTGATTTCTTGACGAAGTTGATCAAAATCCATCTTTGATAAATCAATGACTTTTGTTCCTTTGATTGCATAATTATATGGTGTTTCCTCTTCCTTCACCATAAATTGATTTGCTGTAACACTGCCATCCAATACTTGTTGCATTCTTCTGCGCGCTCTGTTGATTTTATCGTCATCGATTATATTGTGTAACAATCCATGAAGATAAGCCAAAGGAGAGAAATTTTCATTAGACCAATGCACTTCAAAAATTTCCGGTTTACTTGATTCATATAAATTATTCATTGTATTCGTAATAACTTTAAAACGTTCCTTGTTATCATCTAAAGCAACAATTGTATTATATGCTTCTCTTAGTTTATCCAACTTATCTAGCGTATTATCTTCAGCAATAATTTCATCCAAATCCACACCAATACCTTGCAAGAATGTATCTCCTTCGGAAATACTGTCATTCAACATACTAATCAATTGATTCATATCTTTTGCAGGGAATTCATCTTCATCATCGCCTGTTGCATAATCACGTAAAGCTTCTTTCATATATTTAAATACGTTCACATAATCAATAATAATACCACAAGGTTTTCCTGGATAAACTCTATTTGCACGTGCAATAGCTTGCATTAATGTATGAGACTTCATTGGTTTATCTAAATACAACGTAGATAGATTCTTAACATCAAATCCAGTTAGCCACATTGCGCATACAAAAACTAAACTTAATTTATCATTTGGATCTTTGAATCGATCTTCTAAATCTCTACCTTCTGAATCAATAGAATTCATCTTATCGATATGTTTTTGTAAATTTAATCCTTGATCAGCAAACTTCTTAACATCTTCACCATTGTTTGTTGAGATTACAACTGCCATTTCAACATTATTCATGTAATTAATGATATTTGTAATTTCATCTCTTTGTTCTTTCGTTTTTGCTGCATTTCTTTCTTTAGTTAATTCTTTGATTTCTTCTTGCCAGTAATGTTGTACTTTATCGTACATCTTTACAGCTGTAAATTTATCAACTGAAACAACCATTCCTTTTCCCAAAAAACCACGTCTAGGAAAATGATGTGCGATATCCTTAGCAACTTTATCCAAGCGATCATCGCGTTTAATGACTTCAAGAATTCTAGATGAAGAGTTTTCTAATAAACGTGCTTCATCTTCATTTAAATCTTCATCTTCGATAATATCGACAATATCATCATCTAAAAAATTATTTTGTAATCCCACTTCAGGAACTCTACGACTATAGAATAAAGGAACTGTTGATCCATCTTCTACCGATTGAGCAAAGTTATATTCAGATACATAATCCCCAAACCATTGATTTGTTAATCTACGTTTTCCAAGTAACGGAGTACCAGTAAAAGCCACAAAGTTAGCATTCGGTAATGCTGTACGCATATTTTCAGCCAAGTCTTTATATTGTGTTCTATGTGCTTCATCAACCAATACAAAGATATCATCACGCTTTGATAGCACAGGATATTTTTTAGTTTTATCGTATCTAAACTTATGAATTAAGGTAAAGATAAATGGTTTATTTGTTTGTAAGTATTCACGTAATTGAGCACTATTTTTAGGTCTACATTCTTCTTTTTCACCAATAACTTCCGTTCTAAAGAAGTTCTTCCAAATCTGTTCATCTAGATCATCTCTATCAGTGATAATCAAGAATGTGAAATTACCAGTTACTTTACGTTTTACTTTTCTAGCAAACATAATCATAGAGTATGATTTACCACTACCTTGTGTATGCCAGAATACACCCAATTTCCCATTTAATTCTTTACGATTATGTACAGATTCCATCAAGTTATTAACACCAATATATTGATGGTTCTTCGCAATGATTTTTACCTTTTGATTTTCAAAAAGAATAAAGTTTTCAATGTAATCAATTAGATTATTCTTATCAAACAAACCATAAATCAATCTTTGAATCGATAAACCATTTGCTTTAATTGCTTCACGATCTACTTTTTCTTTTTCATCATGAATCTTTAGCCATTCAAAGAAATGTTCGTAATACGCATTAAATGCACCAACACGTGTTTCAATTCCATTTGATAAAACGCAGATTTGGTTAAATGCGAATAAGTTTGGAATATCACGTTTATAATCCTGTAGATTCTTATCATAAGCTTCCTGTACTTTGACAACGCTGTTCTTTAGTTCAATAAATACTAAAGGAAGTCCATTAACAAATAATAAGATATCTGGTCTTCGATAATTATATCTACCTTGAATCCACATTTGTGATACAGCTGTAAAAGTATTGTTTTCAACATCGTCAAAATCAATGAACCTAATAAATTCAAAGTCTTTCTTTCCATCCTTAATAACATTAATCTTTTTATTATTACGAATCATTTGATATAAATTATAGTTTGTTGCAACAATATCTGTACCTGTATAATCCTTTTTATATTCTTGTACTATATCCTTTAATTTATCAAAAGATATATTTGGATTTAAACGTTTTAATGATTCAAGCATAATATTTGGTAAGACACATTCTCTTTTAGAAGAACGACCTGTACCATCGTTTAAATCATCACGTTTTGCAGGATCACTATCACAAACAATGATATCGTAATAAAATGGTTCATCTTCTAATGTTTCAAGTATCGCTTGTTCAATATCATCTTCTGTAATAAACTTTGCCATCTTCATGACCTCCTCTCTAATTTAACTATTTTTACCAATACAATTGAAAAAATTGGTCTTCCATGGTAATATACGCATATACTAACTCGTGAAGGATTAAGGCTGGGTTCTCGAATGAGAGTAGGTGTAAACCAAGAATTCCTTTGCCCCTGGGGTTAGTGTTTTTTTATACTCTTTTTAAGATTTCCAACAATATTTGTTGGGTCTTTTTTTATCTCTTCTACAATCAACTCGACAGCTTGCATTGAATATGTGTATTGAGGTTGAGAAAATTGTTTATGCACATAGCAGAATTTTGGGTTTTCTTTTATACCATACACTTTATTAAACAAACCAAATAAATATTGATTTACATTAATATCTATTCCTAATTTTTCTAATCTCTTGTTTATTTCTTTACAAGCATTTTTCATATTATATTTATGAGTATCATTTACATCCTGTAATTGTTTAATGATCTTTACAGTTGAATCTGCCTTATTATCTACCTTTACAAAAGAAGTTGCTTCTTCTTTTTTCTTAGTCAAGTAATGATAATGTTCGACTTTAATTGCGAATCCTTGATTATTTTCATCAATCATAGGTTGCAACTTATGACTACTTTCAATTAATTTATTCGCAATCTCTTCAGGATATTTCACTTTTATTGCTTCTTCATCTAATTCTTTCATACTAACAACTAAAGCCAAGAAGTTTTGAGGAACAATTTCAGTCATATCCACGTTATGAAATTCATTCATCTTATCAACAAAATTCAATACACAAGCTTGAAATAAAGGTATATAAACCATCTCATATTCTTCGGTAATAAAATGTGTACTTGTATTTCTTAATTCAATAATCTTTTCAAGATTTCTTCTCAACGGTGTCTTTTCGTTTGTGAAGATTTTTTTAATACAGTTTTCTAAAGTAATTGTTCTTTCTGGATTATCTTTGTAATAAATGCTGTCTTCACCTTCACGTTTAATTAAATAAGCTTTTAACATCAGCTCCCATGCGTTACATATAAAGACACTAAATCCTTCAACTCTGTATTTAATAGTAGGCTTATTATATATTTCAATCGCCATTGCAAAGCATTCTTTAGATTTTTCAATCAATTTATCTTCGATCACTTCCACACCCTCTTTCTATTTCACTTCTAGTTTTCCAGACATTAATCTAGGTAATAATAAATCACGTTGATTAATTAAATTTTCATTTCTTTCTAATAAATTATATAATTCATCCATTAATGGTTGAACTTCACTCTGAAATAAGCACTTCAACTCATCATTTGGATTAACAATCTTTATTTTTTCGAACTTACCTTTACTTAGATTTGTCATCGTAGTTCCTGTATTGCCATACATTTCTATCGTTTCTTTTAATGATTTTACCGTGAAATAAGCCCAATATAAATGATCAATATTTTTTAGCACTATAGAATTTATCTGTTGATTTGTATGAGCCATTTTTTTATTTATTGCTACAACACCACCTGTGCCAATACACGATACCATAATACTATTTGGTTCTAATAAGCATTTTTTTTGATTGTTAGATCCTTCTAGAGAAAGATTCTCTGATGTTGATATAACAAAAGTATTGCCGTGCATATCTGGAGTTTTGACAAACATGCAATACTCCCCATAATAACTTTCATTTTTAGTTGAAGGAGTTTTTCCAGTAATTATTTTGCCTATTTCTTTTATTCTGGAAATCTTCCATCTAGCAGGAATATCTCCTACAAATGAATCATTTCTATATCCTGGATATCTAAATCTAACAAACCATTCTTTATATAATTCTTCAGCCATTTGTTCTAAGATTTTAATACGTTTGTTATTGTTTTCAATTAATTTATCATACTGGTACAAAATATTCGCTATTTTTTTTTGATATTCAATCGATGGTAATTCTACTTTAAAATTAAGCAAATCTTCATTTCTCAAACTTGCCCTAGTTATTAATGAAGCAATTTTAATAAAATTTGATCTAAAAATTGCTGTACGAAAATAATAACCCATATACAAAGGATATGTTAAATTTGTTATAGGTCTCAACCTCTTGCAAAATCCATTATATGTTGCAAACGAATAGTCTTTTAATGCAACACAACTCATTCCGAGTTCATTTGTGGTTTCACTAGTTCTAGTAATAAATACATCACCTTGTTTTATTGAGTAGGATTTTTGCTCTTTCTCATTTGATTGAACCAAATCAACTATCTCCATTGGAATAAAATAATTATTAAAAACCGTCGAATAAGTTAAAAATGGAAAACCTGTGCCAAAATATTCTTTGGATTTCGACAATCCATTACTCACTTCATATAATTCATGCAATTTATATTCCATATTACTCTCCAAACAATCCTTTTATATTTAAAGCTATTTGTTCTTCTAGTTGTTTAGCTTCTTCATTTAGTTTTAAAAGTTCATCATTTAAAGATAACATTGTGTCTTTAAATTCTTCTTTTGTCATACCATCATCTTCAATGACTACACCAACATATCTTCCTGCATTTAATGAATAATCTTGGTCTTTAATACCATCTTCACCATCTATTTTAGCTACTTTACATAAACCGATAACATCTTGATAAACTCCATCTGGAAATCTTTCATTTAGCCAATCAATTTGTTCTTGCCAATATTCTTTATTTTCTTGAGTATTTAAGTTAGTTCTGTATTCATTTAAAAGATCTTGAAAAGCTTGTGTATCCTTTTCATACAAACGAGTAATAATTCCTAAATTCTTAATTTGTTCTTCACTAAATTTACGATGTGCTCTATCTACTTGTGTAAATACATTTCTTGCATCAATAAACAAAATTTCATCCTTCTTACTAGTATTAGGTTTATTCTTATCAAAGAACCAAAGAGTTGCAGGTAGTGTTACAGTATTAAACATGTTTGAAGGTAAAGTAACCATTTGAGAAATAATTCCTTTTTCAATCATCTTTGTTCGAATTTCAAGTTCACTCTTACCTGCATCCGATGCACTATTTGCCATAACTAAAGCAGCTTTACCATTTTTATTTAAGGCTGAAGCAAAGTATGAAATCCATAAATAGTTAGCATTTGGAACAGTTTCTTTTTTATCTGAGTCTTTCTTTGTAGATTTTGTTTTATTTCTAGGAATACCATATGTATTAAAACGAGCATCATCTTTTACCCGTTCATAATTCACTTCATCCACATTGAATGGAGGATTAGCCATTACATAATCGAATCTTCCTACTGCATCATATGGATCGGCATAAAATGAATTTGCTTCCGTAATTTCACCACGAACATTATTAAGAAGTAGATTCATCTTCGCAATCTTATTTGTATCTGGGTCTTTTTCTACACCATAACATCTGAAGTTCATTAAATCATCATCACTTGCATTATGGTTATGCATATAACGAGCTGCTTGAACAAACATACCACCAGAACCACAAGCTGGATCTAAGAATTGTTTATTTCCTGGTGTCGGTTGTAATACTTCAATCATATATTGAACAACGCTCGCCGGAGTATAGTACTCCCCTCCGTCTTTTCCTGATGCAAAGTTACCTAAAAAGTATTCATAAATCTTACCGAATAAATCAATACTAATATCTTCTGGAATATCCTTAAATACACGGATAACTTTTGATAATAATTCAGGTTCTTCTTCTGGTACTAATTGCCCATATACATCTTTAGGTAAGACACCTGCCATTGTTTCATTTTCTCTTTCAATCGCAATCATTGCATTCTTTACTAAAGTTGCCTTATTGGCATCATCCGGCGCATTATTGATATCATCAAAATATGCTTCTTCAGGTAAGAAGAAACCACACTTTTCAATCGCAATTTCTTTTAATGTACGTTCCATTCTTGTACCAGCATATTTATTGTATTCTGCTTCAATTTCATCTTTAAATTGTTTATATCGAATATCAGCATAACGCAAGAATATCAAACCTAAAATAGGCTCTCCATAACTTGTAGCTGACATGTGAGCACCAGCACGTAATAAATCAGCAGAATGCCATAGTTGTTCTTCTAATTGTTTTAATTCTAAATACGTCATTTTTAATCTTCATCCTTTACAAATTCTACAATGTCTTCTAATTTACAATCTAATCCTTCACAGATTTTAATTAGAATTTCCATTGATACATTTTCATTCTTAGAAAGTTTTGCTAAAGTATTTTGTCCAATGCCAATCTTCTTCGCAAACTCTGTCTTTTTCATTTCTTTATCTATTAATAACTTAAATAGTTTTTTATAACTTTCCTTCATATATTTTCACTTTCTATCTATAGATTAAAATAATAATCTTTGATTTTTTGAGCCATCAACAGTCTTCTTTGTTCTAAGAATTGCTTATAATCATCAATTGTATAATTGACAAATTCTTCTAGAATACAGCTTTGTCTAAATGATTCCATTAAATCTTCTTTATCGATAATTCCACCAATTGTTGGTTCTTTGTTTTCAATTTGCTTTAATACTTCTGCCATATATTCACATGGTGCAGCAGCTTTGATCTTTATATTGATTTCTGATTGCGTATATACGTAGTTTGCAATCTGATTGTATTCACCACGTATATCCAATCCATTCTTTTGTAGATACTTTTTAGGGAATAAATGATGAATATCACCACGATCTTCAATTAATGCTTGTACTGTTATATGTTTTGATAAAAATCCTCTATTTCCAGCTTTCACTTGTGACATTAAGAAGATTTTAAAGAATGGGCTACTAGCAACTGAGGCATTTAATCTTGTTGGTAATATGTGATTCCAATAGGCATCTGATAACTCACCAAGTTCTGCGTCATGTCTCTATCCCCCAAATTCACATTGTATAATTACCTCTAATTATAAACCTTTTAATCCTTAATTAATATATAAATCTTTGTGTTTTGAAACAAATTTACATCTTTTCCGAAAGTTTGACAGGATTATAACTTGTAAAATTCGCATTTACAATAAATAGAAGCTTTAGAGTCGATAAATCAAATTATGGTGTTGCAAATAGATTACAATAAGATAGATATTTTAATTGTTTAAATGTAATTTTCTTGAATAAGCCTTTCAAGTGTACTCTTAAAGTTGGATTTTGTTATTTTTAATTTGTTGCCAGCATTAAGTGTTTCAATACGTGGGTAACCTTCTTTACTTTTCATCTCAGCTATAACACTGCTACTATCGTTCTTTCCACTTGTACTATGTGGAAGAGGTCCAAATAAAACCACTCGATAGTTTGGCGAATATTGTAATTTCTTGTAATTAAATGTTTTACATTCATCGTATTCTAAACAAAATTCAAACCTGTTCTTATTAAGGTTTAATGATTTGATAATTCCTTGTAATACATTTAATTTAACATCACTTTGTCCAATAACTACAATTTTTCCATCTTTATTAGTTTCATATGCTGATTCATTAATTAAAATATTATCTAATCCCCATTTTTGAAGAAGAGTTCTAAGTGTACCAATGCGATTAGCTAAAATAACTTTTTGAGTAATAGTATCGATTACTCCTTCTAATTCGTAACTATTTAACAAGGCTATTCCCCCTCTTCAAAAATGTATTTCATTCTATATTTAGTTTTTTCAACTTTTCTGTTTAATAAGATTAATTCATCTATAGCTGCTGCATATTTTTGAGCAATATTCTCTTGTTCTTTTAATGAAGGTAATGGAATAATCATTTTCTTCAATTTGTCAAAAGTGATAGTTGGAATAGCAGCTCCTGTGTAAATACTTTTCAATATTTTTTCACCTACATTACTTGCAAAGAATGCTTGAATATAGAATGGATTCGCTTTATCTTCATCAAGTTCAATTACAAATAAATTTCCGTTTGCTACAACCTTAGTTTTATCATCAATTTGAGCCACAGCTGATTTAAAAGCAGGCATTCCTGTTTTAGATAGAACAATACTATTATTTTTAACACAATATTTTTCTAATTTTTTAGGGATTTCTTTTAAATATTGATCCTCATTATCTAGAGAAATAACCCCATTATTAATATTAGATAACATTAGATATTGGAAGTTAGTTGGAGTAGATGATTTAAATTCATCTAAATCTGAAGCCCTTAATTGAGAACCTCTCGCGATATTCTTTATCACTGTTCCAAATTCAACACCATTTTCGATAGTTGGAAGAACTTCAAAGTAACGACTTGCATTTAACACAAATTCGTTCTTTGACAATTCTTCAGTTGTTTTAGTAGTTGATAATTCACCATCATTATTTAACATTGTCAAAATATCATTAATATTATCTTGGGTTAAAACATTTTTTCTTCTTTCATTCTTAAAAAGATTTTTAGCATCAACTAATCGAACACTTTTATTGTTATGACTTAAAACAAATAAAGATACCGGAATTGCAGTTCCTTCAAATAAATTGGGTGCAAGTGAAACTACACTTTCAATATATCCATTTTCTACAAAGTATTGACGAATTTTTTCATCAGTATTGTTCCAAGTGCTTCCATATGTCATAAGAACTACTGCCTTACCGCCCTCTTTTAATTGATTCATTATCGCCAAATTAAATAACCAATCAGATGACGCTCTT